>Ga0187840_10000020_pt1 | contig 37972 bp, 40 predicted proteins | sample OCT_B_HostDNA_FD_136652 | JGI IMG/M metagenome (GOLD analysis project Ga0187840, IMG submission 136652) | Extremophilic microbial mat communities from Yellowstone National Park, Wyoming, USA - OCT_B_HostDNA | ecosystem: Environmental > Aquatic > Thermal springs > Hot (42-90C) | place: USA...
GTAGTCCCCACGCACGTGGGGATGGACCGAAAGGCCCCCACAACGGCACCCCGATAGCGAGTAGTCCCCACGCACGTGGGGATGGACCGTTATTGAACGATGGACAAGCCCCGGCCCCGACGTAGTCCCCACGCACGTGGGGATGGACCGATGGAGCCTTCGCCACGGCCTCGGCGCTTCATGTAGTCCCCACGCACGTGGGGATGGACTGACCAGGTTGGCCCCAGCAATGTGCCGCAGGGTGTAGTCCCCACGCACGTGGGGATGGACTGGTGAGCTAGGCTTAGCTTTGCCGAGCCTGGCTGCCAGATGGGCCTTTTTCACTTCCTCCCTGCCCTTAGCTTCCTGAGGTGGTGTGCGGAATAACCTTCATGTCTACCCTGGTTCGCCAGGGGCTTGTGCTCCATGCCTTTTATCGGTAGACTCCTCGCCAACCGGAGGTGCACCGTGCGGTGGTGGCTTTGGGTTGTGGTCCTTTTGGGAGTTACACTTGCGCAAAAGCCCCAGATCGTCATCGGCACCGGGGGTGTGGGTGGGGTGTACTTTTACTACGGCACGGCGGTGGCGGAGATTCTGAACAAGGCCGGTGTGGTCCAGGCCCAGGCCATGCAGTCGGGCGGCTCCATGGAGAACCTCATGCTCCTCCGGGACCGCACGGACCCCACCCGGGGGCTCTACTACTGCGGCACCGTGCTTCCCGATGCCGCCCTCCTGGCGTTCCAGGGGGAGGAACGCTTTCAGGGGAAACCCGCGCCCGCGCGCGTCCTGTTCACCATGTACCCCAACTACTTCCACGTGGTGACCACGGAGGATAGCGGCATCCGGGTCCTCCAGGACCTCAAGGGGAAGCGCGTCTCCACCGAGGTGGCCGGGGGAATTATTGAGTACGAGGCCCGCCTCCTCATGTCCGCCGCCATCCCGGGGTTTGACCCCAAGGTCCACTTCGGCAAGTGGGAGCGGGTACGGGTGGCGGAGGCGGCCCAGATGCTTTCCGAAGGGAACCTGGATGCTTTTTTCTGGTACGGGGGCCTGCCCACGGGGAGCATCCTGGAGCTTGCGGGTAGCCTGGCCCGCAAGGGGAAGCGCCTCCTCCTTGTTCCTCTGCCGTCCCAGAGCACCCCGGTGCAGGTCCTCATGCGCCGCTTCCCCGGGGTGGTGGACACGGGCGTCATCCCCAAGGGCGTGTACAACACGCGGTACGATACCCCCACCCTTACCTTCTGGAACCTCTTCGTCTGCCCGGCGAGCCTCCCCGAGGAGCTCGCTTACGCCATGGTCAAAGCGGTCTTTGAGAGCCTCCCCACCCTGCACGCCGCCGTGGCCCCTGCCCGGGACACCACCCTGGAGAACGCCACCCGCTCCCGGAACGGTAAGGTGCCCTACCACGAGGGGGCCGTGCGCTACTTCCGGGAAAGGGGGGTGTGGCGCTAGGGCGTCTGGTAGGCTAACCAGAGGGCTTCCATGGTGGAGAGGCGGGTCTTGGGGAGGGGATCGTAAGGGGTAAGGTTGTGGAGGCGGAGGAGGGGCCTTTCCCCTAGGTCCAGGACGGAAAGCCCGCAGGGGTGCACCTCCAGGGGCAGGAAACCCCTTTGTCCGGTGAGGGCGAAGGTGAGGAGGGCCCGGATCACCCCTCCGTGCGCCACCAGGAGGGCGGTGTTCCAGGGCCTCGCCAGGAGGCGCTCGTAGGCGGGGAGGACCCGGTCCAGGAAGTCGCCGTACCGTTCCCCGCCCAGGAAGCGTTCGGAGAGGTCCTTGGGATGGAATGCTTCCCGGAAAGCCCGCTCCGGGTCCTCCAGGTCCTTGAGCCTCCCGGGGCGGATCTCCTGGAAGTCCGGCCAAGCCTCCACCGGGACCGGCCGCCCCTTGAGGACGAGGGCGAGGGTTTCCTCGGTGCGGGGCAGGCCCGTGTGGAGGGCGAGGTCCAGGGGTACCCTCCGCAGGAGCCTCCCCACCGCTTCCGCCTGCCTTCGCCCCCTTTCCGTGAGGCCCACCCCCTGCGGGGGCACGGGCTTCCCTTGGGGGAAGTAGTCCACCTCGCCGTGGCGCAGGAGGAGAAGCCGCCTCCTCATGGGTAGCGCTCCAGGTACTTGGGGTTGGCTACCTTGAGCTTGCGCGCCACGTGGTCCTTGAGATAGCCGAGGGTGCCGGGCGGGGCGTGGCCCTGGCGGATAAGCCCAGCCAGGGAGGCGAGGAGTTCCCTCACCTCCCCCTGGGCGCCCAAGAGCTTTCCCAAGGCCTCCCGCTCCTCTCGGAGGAGAACCTCCCCCAGGGCCAGCTCCCTCCGGGCTATCCCCAGGGCGTTCAAGGCCACCAGGGTCTGGAAGCGAAGCCTGGGGTCCGTGAGGGCGGGGAGGATTTCCCCTTCTAAGAACTCCGCCACCGCTTCCAGCAACTCGTCCAACGTGGGCCTATCCATACCGCTCCAAAAGGTGGAGGATCTCGTACTCCATCTCCGCCGCCAGCCTGCCCAAGACGGCGAGCTCCACGCTCCGCTCTTCCCCCCGAAGGTGCCTCCGGGCCTGCTTTAGCGCTCCCAGGCCCCAGCGCGCGTTGCCTAGGACTTCCCACCAGAAAAGCTCTTCCTCCCCGATGTCCTGGCCCGACCGGGCGTTGTAGCGCTCAAGGAAGGGCCCCACCTCGCCCACGCCCCCAAGGCGCTTGCGGTCCTCGCCGAAGCGCCAGGCCCGCACCAGGGGCCAGGCCAGGTCCTCCCGGGGATCCCCCAGATGGGCGAACTCCCAGTCCAGGACAGCCACCAGCCCCTCCTCGTTTACCAGCAGGTTGCCGATGCGGAAGTCCCCGTGGACCAAGACCAAGGGGCGTTCCCGGGGTGGATGGTCCAGGAGCCAGCGGAGACCCCACTCCAGGGCGGGGTGGGGTTCCTCCAGGGCGTCCAGGTCCTGGTACGCCGTTTCCAGGGCGGCGCGCCACGGGGGCGATGTGGGGGCGGGGAGGAAGAGCACCTTTTCCAGGGGGATGGCGTGGATCTTGGCGAGCTCCTCCGCCATGGCCTCGGGAAGCCGCTCCCGGGCCCTTTGGTACTCCGGCCGCCGCACCACCCGGGCACCGATGGACTCCCCCTCGAGGCGGCGCATGAGGAAGGCCTCCTTGCCCTCGAGGTCCGGAAGGTACACCAGGGGTTCCGGCACCCGCACCCCTTGGGCCTGGGCCAGCGTCAGGATGCGGAACTCCGTGGCCAGGCTGAGGGTGCCCCGGTAGATAACCCCCCCCGCCACCCGGCGCAGGAAGAGGGGGTGGAGGATGTCCCCCGTGCGGTAGTCCACCGCCCAGGCCTCCTTGGAGGCCCCTCCGGGGAGGCGCTGGAGCCGGACCACCTCCCCTTGGCCCAGGAGCTCCCTCAGGGTGGCCTCCAGCGCTTCCTTCATGGCCTAAGCCCCTTAAAGAGGGCCCGCTTCCCCACGGAGGCCCGGTGGACTTCGCTAGGCCCATCGTAGATGCGGAAGGGGCGCACCTCCCGGTAGAAGATGGAGAGGGGTATGTCCTCGCTGATCCCCAGGGCCCCGGTGATCTGCACCGCCCGGTCCACGGCCCGGTTCACCGCTTCCGAGACGAAGACCTTGGCCATGGAGGCCTCGTGCCGGATCCTCTCCCCACGGTCCAGCTTCCAGGCGGCGTGCCAGACCATGAGCCGGGCGGCGTGGAGCTCCATGTGGCTGTCGGCGATCATGAACTGGACGCCCTGGTGTTCGGCCAGCTTCTTTCCAAAGGAATCCCGCCGCAGGGCGTAGTCCTGGGCGAGTTCCGTGGCCCGGACCCCCACGCCGAGCCAGCGCATGCAGTGGGTGAGCCGGGCGGGGTCCAGGCGTAGCTCGGCGTAGGCGAAGCCCTTGCCCACCTCGCCCAAGACGGCGTCCTCCCCCACCTCGCACTCTTCCAGGACCAGCTCCCCGTGCCCCCCTATGGACCAGTGGTCCATGGTGGGAATGGTGCGCACCAGCTTGAGGCCCGGGCTGTCCCGCTCCACGAGGAAGAGGGTGGGGCCCTCCTCCGCCCGGGCCAGGACGAGGAAGAAGGCCGCCCCCTCCGCCCCCGTGGTGAACCACTTCCGTCCATTGAGGACGTACTTACGACCCCGCCGCTTCGCCGTGGCCTTGAGGAGGGTGGGATCGGCCCCGGCGCCCATGGGCTCGGTCATGGCGAAGCCGGAGCGCACCTCCCCAGCCACCAGGGGCTCCAGGTAGCGCTTTTTCTGTTCGGGGCTCGCCACCTTGTGCAGGAGGTGCATGTTGCCCTCGTCGGGCGCGGCGGCGTTGAGCGCCCTGGGGCCCAGGAGGCTCCTTCCCGCCTCCTCCAGGACCACCGCCAGCTGGGTCCAGGAAAGGCCTAGCCCCCCTAGCGCCTTGGGCATGTGGGGCAGGAAGATCCCCCAGGCCCGCGCCTCCTCTTGGAGCGTTCGGGTGAGGGCCTCAAGGTTCGCCGGGGTCGCTTCCCGCTCCCGGGGGATGACCCGCTCCTCCAGGAAGGTCCGCACCCGCTCCCTTAACGCCTCCGTTTCCCGGTCCACCGAGAAGTCCATCCTGCACCTCCTTCGGGGCGAAGTGCTTGGTGAGGAAGCGGTGGAAGCGGCGGATCATCCGTTCCTGCCGCTCTATGCTGGAGAGCACCTCCCCCGTTTTCCGCCACATATCCCAAAGCTCCTCGTCCGAAAGGGGAATTTCCTCCCGGCGCCAGTCCTGCCGGTAGGTGCCGTCGGGATAGAAGATGGCCTTCTTGAGGGCCATGATCTTGCGAATCTCTTCCAAGGTGAAGCCCAGTTGGTTGAGGTCTTGGATGTCCTGGACCAGGTAGAGGGCAAAGTCGGTGTACAGCTTGCGCCCTCCCTGGGTGAGGGCGCCGGGTTCCAGAAGCCCGAGCTGGGCGTAGTGTTGCAGGATGCGCCGCGAGACGCCGCTTGCCCGGGCGAGGTCGCTCAGGGTGTAGAGGGAGGGGAGCGTTGACGGCATGGTGCTAGTTTAGCACAAGGGATGGCAAAAAAGACATGAATGTTCACTCTTGACATACCTTGTCGTAATCCCTATAGTGGGCGCAAAGCGCGGAGGGCAAAATGGCGGCCTATTGGCAGCCGGAGCTGGAGACCATGCCGCGGCGGGAGCTGGAGGCGTTGCAGCTTAAGCGCCTTCGGGAACAGGTGGAGCGCCTTTACCGGGAAAGCCCCTTCTTCCGCGAGAAGTGGGCCGGCATTTCCCTAGAGATCCGCCACCTGGAGGACCTCGCCCGTTTCCCCCCGGTAACCAAAGAGGAGCTTAGGGAGGAGCAGCGCCTCCACCCCCCCTTGGGGCGCTATGCGGTGGCCCCGGAGGCGGCTTGGCGGGAGTACCACCCAAGTAGCGGCACCACCGGCTTCCCGGTGGGCACGGTGTGGAGCGAAAGGGATGTGGAGCACATCACCCAAGTGACCGCCAGGACCCTTTTCGCCTACGGGCTACGGCCCGGGGACATCCTCCTCAACGGTTTCAGCTACGGTCTCTGGGTTGCGGGGATGGCGGTGCACCACGCCGCCCGTGCCCTAGGCCTCTTCGTCCTGCCGGTGGGGGCTGGGCAAACGGAACGCCACCTGGAGCTCCTCTCCCGCTTTCGGCCCAAGGCCCTCACCGCTACCCCCTCCTTTGGGCTCTACCTGGCCGAGGCCCTTAAGGAGAGGGGTCTGGAGAGCCCCTTGCGCATAGGGGCCTTCGGTGGGGAGGCGGGGACGGAAAACCCCGCTACCCGGAGCCGGTTGGAGGGGGGTTTGGTCTGGCGTGCCTACGACTACTACGGCTTGGCGGAGATGGGACCCACCTTTGCGGGGGAGTGCGCCTACCAACAGGGGCTCCACTTCGCCGAGGACCATTACCTGGTGGAGGTGGTGGATCCCGAAACCCAAGAGCCCCTTCCGGAGGGGGAGGTGGGCGTCCTGGTGCTCACCCACCTCACCCGGGAGGCCACGCCCTTGGTGCGCTACTACACGGGGGATCTGGCCCGGATCACCAAGGAGCCTTGCCCGTGCGGCCGCACGCACCTGCGGGCCGTGGGGGGCATCCTGGGCCGCGTGGACGATCTCGTGGTCTACCGCGGGGCCAAGTTCTATCCCACCCAGGTGGAGGAGGTGGTGCGGCGCTTCCCCGAGCTGTCCAGCGAGTACCGGATAGAGGTCCGCGAGGCGGGCGGAGTGGTGAGGGACGTGACGGTGGTGGTGGAGCTGGCGCGGCCCGGGGAGGGGGGAGAAGGGATGGTGGAAAGGCTCCGGCAACGCCTCAAGGAGGCCCTGGGGGTGACGCCTGGGGTCCGCCTCGAAGCCCCCGGCACCCTGGAGCGGACCGCCTTTAAGGCCAAACGGGTGGTGCGGCATGCCGGGGCTTGAGGGGCTTCCGGTCCTGGTGGTGGGGGCCACGCGGGGGATCGGCCTGGCGGTGGTGGAGGAGCTCGTCCGCCAGGGGGCGAGGGTGGGCGTCACGGGCCGGGATCCGGACCGGGTGCGGGACGTGGCCGAGCGGCTTGGCCTCTGGGGCATGGCCGTGGACGCGCGGGACCGGGGGCGCCTGGAGGAGGCGGTGGCTCGCTTCGCCCGGGAGGTGGGGCTCTATGGCCTGGTCTACAACGCCGGCACCAGCCCCGCCTTCACCCGGGCCGACCGCTTGCCCCTGGAGGTTTGGGACGAGGTCCTCGCCGTGAACCTTACCGGGGCCTTCGTGGCGGCCCGGGCCTTCGCCCAGGCGCTGGAGGGGCCAGGGAGCCTGGTCCTGGTGGGCTCGGTCCTGGGCTTCCGGGGGGGCGCCCGGCTGGCCGCTTACACGGCGTCCAAGGCGGGGCTTTGGGGGCTTGCCCGCTCCTTGGCCTTGGACTGGGGGGAACGGGGCATCCGGGTGAACCTCGTGGCCCCGGGCTGGACGGCGACGGATATGACGGAGGGCTTGCGGAACCACCCCAGGCTTGGCCCCGCCATCCTGCGGGAGATCCCCTTGGGGCGGATGGCCCGGCCCGAGGAGGTGGCGAGGGTGGTGGCCTTCCTCCTGGAGCCGGAGAACGCTTACCTGACGGGGGGCGTCTACGCCGTGGACGGCGGCGTGGGAGCGAGATAGGAGGTGGTCTATGAAGGTCTTGAGGTGGATTGCGGTCTTGGCGTTGGCGGCTGGCTTGGCGTGGGCCCAGGGACAGCAGCCCATCAAGATCGGGGCGCTTTTTATCCTGAGCGGCAACTTCGCCGGCTACGGCAAGTCGGGCTCGCAAGGGGCCCAGCTGGCGGTGGACGAGATCAACGCCCGGGGAGGTGTCCTGGGCCGTCCCTTGCAGCTCATCGTGGTGGACGACCAGGGGAACCCGGAGGTGGGGGTGAGGGAGGCCCGCAGGCTTATCCTCCAGGAAAAAGTGGACTTCCTCTTCGGCATTGACTCCAGCTCGGTCTCCCTGGCGGTGGCGCCCCTCACCGACGAGTACAAGATCCCCCTGGTGGTCACCCATGCGGCGACCCCGACCCTAACGGAACAGTGCCGGCCCTTCGTCTTCCGCACCTCCAACAACGCCCGCATGGACGCGTGGGCGGCGGCGGCCCTGGCGGCCACCCTGCCCGTGAAGCGATGGGCCAACATTGGCCCCGACTACGAGTTTGGCCGGGTTTCCTGGCAGGACTTCATCACCCGGCTGAAGCAGTTGCGTCCCGATGTGGAGGTGGTAAGCGAGCAGTGGCCCCGCTTTGGCTCCACGGACTACGCCAGCTTCATCACCGCCCTGATGCGGGCGCGGCCGGAAGGGGTCTTCTCCACCCTGTGGGCGGGGGATATGGTCATCTTCGCCCGCCAGGCCAAGGCCTTTGGCTTCTTCAACCAGGTGCGCTACTTCGTGAACCCCGTGGGGGCCGCCCTCGAGGTCCTCGCTCCCTTGGGTAAGGAGGCCCCGGAGGGGCTCCTCGTCTCGGCCCGCTACTGGTTCCTCTACCCCAACACCGAGCGGAACCGGGCCTTTGTGGAGGCCTACCGGAGGCGCTTTAACGAATACCCCAGCTACAACGCCCAGGAGGCCTACGCCGGGATGCACATGCTCGCCCTGGCCATCCAGAAGGCCCGCTCCACCCAGGCGGAGGCGGTGCGCCGGGCCTTTGAGGCCGACGGCGGGCTCACCTACGAGGCGCCGGAGGGGCGGAAACGCATGCGCCCCGAGGACCACCAGGTGTTTGAAGGGCTCGTCTGGGGCTACACCAAGCACGCATCCGAGTACCCCTTCGCCATCCTGGACCGCATGCGCATCATCCCGGCCACGGACACGGTGTACCCCACGCAGTGCAAGCGGTAGGCCATGGAGCTGGGCTTTTACCTCCTGCAACTCCTCACCGGTTTGGCCTACGCCAGTACCCTCTTCCTCCTCGCCGTGGGGCTTTCCCTCATCTTTGGGGCCATGGGCATCGTGAACTTCGCCCACGGCTCCTTTTACATGCTGGGGGCCTACTTGCTCTACGCCTTCGCCCGGGGCCAGGCGGAGGGCTTTTGGCAGGGGCTCTTGCTGGTGGCGGCGGCGGGGGTGGTGATCGGGGCGCTGGTGGAACGCCTCTTCATCCGGCCCATCTACCGAAGGCCGGAGGAGTACCAGATCCTCCTCACCTACGCCCTCCTCCTCATCCTCGAGGACCTCGTGCGCTTCGCCTTCGGCGCCGCCTACCGCTCCTTCCCCATGCCCCCCGCCTTCGCCCATCCCCTTTTCGTCTTGGGTACCCCGTTTCCCAGCTACTACCTCTTCCTGGTGGGCTTGGCCGCATTGGTGGCCCTCCTCCTTTGGGCCTTTCTCCAGCGCACGCGGCTCGGCGTGTGGGTCCGGGCGGCCACCCAGGACCGGGAGATGCTGGAGGCCTTGGGGGTCAACGTTCCCCTGCTCTACACCGCCGTCTTCTCCGGGGGAATCGCCCTGGCCGCCCTGGGCGGGGCGGCCCTCCTTCCCCTCCAGGCCGCTACCCCCGGCATGGCGGTGGACGCCGTGATCCAGGCCTTCATCGTGGTGGTGATCGGGGGGTTGGGTAGCGTCTGGGGCGCCCTCTTGGGGGCGGTGCTCATGGGGTTAATCCAGGCTTTTGGGATCCTCCTGTTCCCGGAGATGGCCATGGTCTTCCCCTTCGCCCTGATGGCCCTGGTCCTGCTCCTCCGTCCCTGGGGCCTCCTGGGGCGTCCACCGGCGGTGCGGACATGAGGCTTCTTCTCCTCTTCCTCATCCTGGCGGGTTTGGGTCCAGCCCTCTCGGAGTATGGGCTCAAGCTGGCCAGCGAGGCCTTGGTCCTAGGGCTCTACGCCATGGCCTTTAACCTCCTCTTCCACCAGGCGGGCCTCCTCTCCTTTGGCCAGGCGGCCTTTTTCGGCATCGGGGCCTACACCATGGCCCTCCTGGTGAGCCGTGCGGGGTGGCCCTTCCTCCTCACCCTGCCCTTCGCCCTCCTCACCGCAGGCTTAGCGGCGGCCCTCATCGGGTTCCTGAGCCTGCGCCTCACCCGCATCTACTTCACCATGCTCACCCTGGCCTTCGCCCAGCTCTTCTACGCCGTGGCCCACAAGTGGTACGCCTTCACCGGGGGGGACAACGGGATCACGGACCTGAGGCCCCAGGGCATCCTGGGGGAGAGCCTGCCCTTCTACTACCTGGCCCTCTTCGCCTTCGCCCTGGGGGTGGGCTTCCTCGCCCTTCTGGATCGGTCGCCCTTCGGCTACGCCCTCCGGGGGCTACGGGACAACCGGGCCCGGGCCGAGGCGGTGGGGATTGGGGGGTTGAGGCACCTCCTCCTGGCCTTCGTGATCTCCGGCGCCCTCTCGGGCTTGGCGGGGGCCCTCCAAGGGGCGCTGCAGCGCTCCGTTTTCCCGGACTACCTCTTCTGGACCCGCTCGGCCGAGGCCATCCTGGCCACCATCCTGGGGGGGAGCGGGGTCTTCCTGGGGCCCGCCGTGGGGGCCGCCGCCTTCCTCTTCCTTAGGGTCTTGGTCCAGGCGCAGACGGAGTACTGGCCCTTTTTCCTGGGGGTTATCCTCCTCCTCACCGTGCTTTTCTTCCCCAAAGGGATCGCCGGGGTGGGGGAGGGGGTGGCCCGGAGGTTAAGGAGGGTGCAGGGTGGCGCTTAAGGTGGAAGGGGTGTACAAGTCCTTCCAGGGCTTTTTGGCCCTGGGCGGGGTTTCCCTGGAGGTGCGGGAGGGGACCTTCCACGCCCTGGTGGGGCCCAACGGGGCCGGGAAGACCACCCTCTTTAACGTCATCACCGGGCGCCTGGTCCCGGACCGGGGGAGGGTGTACTTCCGGGGGCGCGAGATCACGGGCTGGCCCACCCCCAAGGTGGCCCGGCTGGGCGTCGCCATCGCCTTCCAAAGGGCCCAGCCCTTCGCCTCCATGACCGTCCTGGAGGCGGTGGTCCTGGCCCGGCTCGGCTACACCGGGAACACCCTAAAGCTCCTTAAGCCCCTGGTCCGCTTCCCCGAGGCCCGGGCCAAGGCGGAGGAGGCCCTGGGCAAGGTGGGCCTCGAGGCCCACGCGGGGCGCCGGGTGGCGGAGTTGCCCTTGGGGGACCTCAAGCGTCTGGACGTGGCCATGGCCCTCGTGGCCGAGCCCAGGCTTCTCCTTTTGGACGAGCCCTTGGCCGGGCTTTCCCGGGCGGAACGCCGGCGCATGGTGGACTTTATCGGCGAGCTATTGCGGCGGGAAGGCGTGACGCTTCTTTTCACCGAGCACGACACCGAGGCGGTGCTGGCCCTGGCGGACCGGGTCACCGTGCTTCACCAGGGCCAGGTGCTGGCGGAAGGCGCGCCCGAGGAGATCCGGGGCGACCCGGCGGTGCGGGCGGCCTTCCTGGGAGGGAGCGCATGAGCCTGGTGGTGGAGGACTTGCGGGCGGGCTACGGGGAGATCCCGGTCCTTCACGGGGTGAGCTTGCGGGTGGAAGAGGGGGAGGTGGTGGCCCTGCTTGGCCGGAACGGGGCAGGCAAGACCACCCTGATCAAGGCGGTCATGGGCCTGGTGCGCCGCTTTTCCGGGCGCCTATCCTACCGCCACCACGATATCAGCGACTGGCCCCCTTACCGCCGGGCCCGGCTGGGCCTGGGCTATGTGCCCGACGACCGCCGCATCTTTCCCGAGCTCACCGTACGGGAAAATCTCCTGGTGGCCGCCCGGCCTGGCCCCTGGAACCTGGAGCGGGTCTTCCAAATCCTGCCGCGGTTGGCGGAGATCCAAAACCGCCGGGGCGGGCTCCTGTCTGGCGGCGAACAGCAGATGCTCACCATCGCCCGCACCCTCCTCACCAACCCCACCCTCCTGCTCCTGGACGAGCCCACGGAGGGCCTCGCCCCCCTGATCGTGGAGGAGATCGCCCGCCTGGTCCTGGCCCTGAAGGCGGAGGGCATGCCCATCCTCCTGGCGGAGCAGAACCTCCGCTTCACGGGGAGGGTGGCGGACAGGGCCTACGTTCTGGAAACGGGAGAGGTGCGCCTGGAGGGCCCCATGGAGGACCTGCTCCAAAGCGACCAGGTGGTGGCCCTCCTCTCCCTTTAGTCCCCGGCTTGGCTCAACGGGGGCTCCCGGGCAGGAGCCGGGCGAGGAGGGGCACCAGGAGGAATACCAGGAAAACCCGCACCGTGTGGAAAAGGCCCACCAGCCCGGCGTCCCCCCCTTCCACCCGGCTCAAGGGGCCCATGCCGGTGATGCCGCCGGGGGAGAGAGCGAAGAAGAGGGCGTGCGGGCTGAGGCCGAGGAGCCGGGCGTAGGCGAAGGCCAAGAGAAGGGCGAGGGCCAGGAAGCCGAGGGCGGCCAGGGCGGCCCAGGGCAGGAGCCACCCCTGGAGGAGGTCCCTGCGAAAGGCCAGGCCCACCACGACCCCGGCGAGGAGCTGGGCCAGGAGGTCCAGCCCCGCCGGCGCCGGCGAGGGGGTAGGGGAGAGGGCTTGGGAGAGGCCCGCCCCCAGCATGGCCCCCACCACCGCCCCCCCGGGGAGGCCCAGGCGGTGGAAGGCGAGCCCCAGAAGGAGCCCAAGGAGGAGAGGGCGGAGGAGTTCCATGCCCTTGGGTATACCCCTAGGAGGGCCTACCCGGCAAGCTCCGGGATGGGGGCCTTCCGTTAAAGGGGCTTCCCCAAGGGCTTTGCGCCGGAGAGAACGAGCGGGAAAATAATGAAAAAGACCTTGTCCGGGTGAGGGCGGTGGCGTATAGTCCCCCTTGTAGGCATTAGCAAGGAGGTGGAGGCCATGAAGTGGACGGTGTGGCTTTTGGCGTTGTTGGGTGTGGGGGCTTTAGGGCAACAGTCCCGCCCCGCTTCCGATCCCCAGGTGGTGGAAGCGGCCCGCAGGGAAGGCCGTCTCATCATCTACTCTTCCACGGACCAAGCGAGCGCCCAAGCGCTTTTGGACGATTTCCGCCGCCTTTACCCCTTTATCCAGATAGAGTACAATGACCTTGGTACCCAGGCCATCTACGACCGGTTTGTGAGCGAAACCGCGGCGGGGGCGCGGAGCGCTGACCTCCTCTGGTCCAGCGCCATGGAGCTCCAGGTGAAGCTGGCGAGCCAGGGCTATGCCCTGCCCTACGATTCCCCGGAGGCCAGGAACTGGCCCGCCAATGCCCGCCTGCAGAACCTGGCCTACGGCACCACCCTCGAGCCGGCGGTGGTGGTCTACAACCGCCGCTTCCTCAAGCCCGAGGAGGTGCCCACCACCCGGGAGGGTCTGGTGCGCTTCCTGCAGGAGCCCAGGATGCGGGGACGCGTGGCCACCTGGGACCCCGAGCGGAGCGCCGTGGGCTTCACCATCCTCAAGGCGGATTACGACCGCTACCCGGCTTTTCAGGACCTGGTGCGGGCGTTCGGCAGGGCCCAAGCCTCCCTCTACTCCTCCACCGGGGCGGCCTTTGAAAAGATCATCTCCGGTGAGCACTACCTGGCCTACGGCTTCTTCGGGTCCTACGCCCTTCTGCGCCAGCGCACGGTGAAGGATCTGGGCATCGTCTACCTCACCGACGGGACGGTGGCCATCCAGCGGGTGGCCTTCATCAACCGGCGGGCGGCGAACCCCAACGCCGCCAAGCTCTTCCTGGACTACCTCCTTTCCCTCCGGGGCCAGAACCTCATGGCCTACACCGCCCTCATCTTCGCCCGGCGGGAGACGGTGGTGGGCGAGGCCACGCCCCAGGCCCTGTACAAGGCGGTAGGGGGCAAGGACAAGGTCTACGCCATCCCCGTATCCCCGGAGATCCTGAAGAACCTGGACCCGCAGGAGCGCTTGCGCTTCCTCACCTTCTGGCGGCAGGCCATCCGCGGCCAGTAGGGGGTTGGGCGTGCCCGGCCGGAGCGCCCCTTCGCCGAACCTGGCCCTTTCCCTCCTCCTGGGGCTGGTGGCGGTCCTGGTGCTGGCTCCCTTGGGGATCCTCCTCTACCAAAGCCTTCTCAGCGCCCCCTTCTTCGCGCCGGTGAAGCGCCTTGCCCTCGAGGCCTACCGCTACCTCCTCCACGACCCCTACTTCTTTGAGGCCCTGAGGAACTCCTTCGTCATCGGCCTCGGCATGGTGGGGGTAGCGGTCCCCTTAGGGGGCCTCTTCGCCTTCTTGGTGACCAGGACGGATCTTCCCTTCGCCCGGTTCTTTGAGCTCCTCCTCCTCGCCCCCATCTTTATCTCCCCCATCATCCTGGGCATTGGGTTCATCGTGGTCTTCGGCCCTTCGGGTCTGGTGTCCGGCCTGGTGGAAACGGCCTTCGGCCGAGTCCCTTGGACCATTTACACGCTTCCCGCCATCGCGGTCATCGCCGGCCTCACCCACGTGCCCTACGTCTACCTTTACGTGGCTAGCACCATCCAAAACGTGGACGCCTCCCTGGAGGAGGCGGCCCGGGTGGCCGGGGCGCGGCCCTTCTGGGTGGCGGTAAGCGTCACCTTCCCCTTGGTGCGGCCCGCCCTGGTCTATAGCGCCGCCCTCATGCTCCTCTTGGGGTTTGAGCTTTTCGGCCTACCCCTGGTCCTGGGGGACGCTAAGGGCATCATGGTCATCACCACCTACCTCTACCGCCTCACCGCCATCACCGGCACCTCCGCCTACCACCTCATGGCGGCGGTGGGCGTGGCCATCGTGGTCATCGCCCTGGCCCTGGTGCTTCTTCAGCGCTATCTGGTGGGGCGGATGGAGGGGCGGTACGTGGCCATCGGGGCCCGGGGTTACCGCACGGAGAGGCTTCCCCTGGGCAAGCTCCGCCACGTGTGGGCTCTCCTTCTCGCCCTCTACCTCTTGGTGGCGGTGGTCCTCCCGGTATTGGGCGTGGTCTTCCGGAGCCTGGTCATCAGCTGGGGGCCAGGGGTGGACCTTCGCGAGGTCCTCACCCTAGGCCACTACCTGGAGGTCTTCAAGCTCCCGAACCTGAGCCGGGCGGTGACCAACACCCTGGTGGTGGCCGCTTTAGGAGGGGCCCTGGCCCTGGCCTTCTACCTTCTTATCGCCTTGGGGATCCAGCGGGGTGGGGGCTACGGCCGGGTCTTGGACTATCTGGCGGGCCTGCCCCGAGCGGTGCCGGGGATCGTCATGGGCCTAGCCTTCCTCTGGCTCTTTCTCTTCCTCAAGCCCATCGCCCCCCTCCGCAACACCCTCTTCGCCCTCATCCTGGCCTACACCGTGGTCTGGATGCCCTACGGGGTCCGCCTCCTCACCGCCGCCCTCCTCCAGGTGGGGCGGGAGGTGGAGGAGGCGGCGCGCATCGCTGGGGCCTCTCCGGTGAAGGCCTTTGTGCACGGTACCCTTCCCCTCCTCAAGGGGGGAGTTCTCACCGCCTGGTTCCTCCTCTTCATCCAGTTCGTGCGGGAGTACTCCACGGGGGTCTACCTGCTCACGGCGGGTACGGAGGTGCTGGGGGCCCAGATCGTGGCCCTCTGGGGGACGGGGGCGGTGGACGTGATCGCCGCCCTGGCCACCCTGCAGGTGGTCATCGTGAGTGCGGTCTTCCTGCTGGCGAACCGCCTTGGGGTGCGGCCCCAGGGGCTTTGAGGTGCGGCCATGACCGAGAAGCGCGCTGCGAGCTTGTTTTCTGGGGTGACGGGGGAGGAGGCCCCCTTGGTGGTGGAGGCCTTGGAGGTGCGGCTCGGGGAGAACCCTGTCCTCAAGGGGGTGGATCTCACCGTGGCGCCCGGGGAGGTGGTGGCGCTGTTGGGCCCCTCGGGTTCGGGCAAGACCACCCTCCTCCGGGCGGTGGCGGGCCTGGTGCGCCCCAGCGGGGGCCGGATCGCCCTTGGGGCCACGGTCTTCTTTGATGGGAAAAGGGGGGTCTTCTTGCCCCCCGAGCGGCGGGACCTGGGCCTCGTCTTCCAGTCCTACGCCCTCTGGCCCCACCGCACGGTGTTTGAGAACGTGGCCTACGGGCTTCGGCTCCGGCGGGTGCCAGAGAAGGAGGTACGGGAGCGGGTGCTCCACCTCCTGGACCGTTTGGGGCTGACGGGTCTTGAAGGGCGCTATCCCGGGGCCCTTTCCGGGGGGCAGCAACAGCGGGTTTCCCTGGCCCGCGCCCTGGCTTACAATCCCAGGCTCCTCCTCCTGGACGAGCCCCTTTCCAACCTGGACGCCAAGCTCAGGGACCAGGCCAGGGTCTGGCTCCGGGAGACCCTTAAGGCCACGGGCAAGGCCGCCCTTTTTGTCACCCACGACCAGGCGGAGGCCATGGCCATCGCCGACCGCATAGCCCTTTTGAACGAGGGCCGCGTGGAGCAGGTGGGGACGCCGGAGGAGCTTTACCGCAACCCCCGGACCCTCTTCGTGGCCGACTTCCTGGGTAACCCCAACGTGGTGGAGGCCCTGGTGGTGGCCTTGGAGGAGCCTTGGGCGAGGCTAGAGCTCTCTGGCTTCCCCGTGCGGGCACGGGCCATGGGGCCTTTGGTGCCGGGGCGGCTCGCCAAGCTCGTCCTCCGCCCCGAGGCCTTGCGCCTGGCGGGGCCAGGGGAGGTGAATGTCCTGGAAGGGGAGCTCGCCCATTCCCTCTACCTCGGGATGCACCACGAGCACTGGGTGGGGGTAGGGGAGGCGCTTCTCCGCTTCTATAGCCCCCTCCCCCTTCCTGGGCCCAGGTTGCGCCTGGCCTTCGATCCGGAGGCCGCCTTGGCCTACCCCGCCGAGGGGGGATAATGGCCTTGTGGTGCGCCCCTTAGCGGTGCCCCTTCTGGCCCTTTGCCTTGGGCTTTGGGTCCTGGAGGCCTTCCGGGGAAATGCGCTCCTGTCCGAGGCGCTCCTGGCGGAAACCCGGCGGGTGGCCGAGGCGGGGGCGGTGCTGGAACGCCTGGGTGGCCGGCGCACGGAAAACCCCCCTAGCCCCTTGCCCCTCCCCGGGGGCCGGCCTGCGAGGGTGCGGGAAAGCGTGTCCGCCGGCTACCGGGTGATCGTCTTCCAGGACCAGGCGGAAGTCAGGCGGCTTGCGGAAAGCCTCACGCAAAGCCGCCGCCACCTGGACCTGTTGCGGGCCCAGGCCCATGAGTTCCAGAACTTTTTGCACCTCCTCGGGGGTCTCCTGGAGCTTGGGCGGGTGGAGGAAGCCCTGCGGCTTTTGCGGAGGGAGGGCGAGGCGGAGGCCCGGCTGGAAGCGGTGTTGGCCCGGGTGGAGCTTCCCCTCTTGGCGGCCCTCCTTTTGGGCAAGTGGCGTCGGGCCCAGGAACTTGGCGTGGAAATGGACCTGGAAGGACAACTTCCTGCCCAATACGCTCCCTTGGGGGACCTGCTCGCCTCCGTTCTGGGCCAGCTTTTGGAAAACGCCCTCGAGGCGGCGGCCCAAAACCCTGGGGGACAGGTACGGCTCCGCTTTAGGGCGGGGGAGGAGGGTCTTTCCGTGGAGGTGTGGGACAACGGCCCGGGGCCCCAAGGGGAAGCCCTCTTCCAGCCCGAAGCCAGCAGCCGGGGGGCGGGCCGGGGCTATGGCCTGGCCTTGGCCCGCACCCTGGTCCAGGCGGCGGGGGGGAGGCTAGGGTACCGGCGGCAGGAGGGCTGGACCGTGTTCTGGGTAGCCTTCGGTAAACCATGGACCGCGCGCTCATCGTAGAGGACGATCCCCGGGTGGCCTCCTTGCACCGGGCCTTTTTGGAGGCGGAAGGGGTCCAGGTGGTGGGGGTGGTGGCGGGCCTCGAGGCGGCCCTTTCCGCCCTAGCGCTGGAGCCCGATCTGGTCCTCCTGGACCTCTACCTTCCCGATGGCCACGGGCTGGACCTCCTACCCGCCTTGGTGGGCACGTACGTCATCGTCATCACCGCCGCCAAGGACGTGCCCACGGTGGAACGGGCCCTCTTGGGCGGGGCCATGGACTACCTGGTGAAGCCCTTTGGGCAAAGCCGCCTGAGGGAGGCCCTAAGCCGCTACCGGGCCTTCCGCGCCCTCAGGCGGAAGGGCGAGGTTTCCCAAGCCGACTTGGACCGCCTCCTCGCCCGCAGGCGGACGCCCAAGGGCCTGGACCCCCTCACCCTGGAACGGGTCCTTTCCCTCTTCGGGGGACGGGAGGCCCTCACCGTGGAGGAGGTGGCCCTGGCCTTGGGCCTTTCCCGGGTCACCGCCTGGCGCTACCTGGAGGGGATGCGGAGGGAAGGGCTTTTGGAAGGGGAGACTGACCCAAAGGGCCAGGGGCGGCCCTTGCGGCGTTACCGCTTGGCGGGGAGCTAACCTCCCCCCCGCAGGATCCGCTCCCGGTACCAGAGGGCGCTCCGCTTGGGGATGCGCCGTCCCGTGGGATAGTCCACGTAGAGGAGCCCGAAGCGCTTGGTGTAGCCGTGGGCCCACTCAAAGTTGTCCAGAAGGCTCCAGGCGAAGTACCCCCTGACGTCTACGCCTTCGCTCCGCGCCCTACCCACCGCTTCCAGGTGGCTTTCCAGGTAAGCCACCCGCTCGGGGTCCTCCACCACCTCTTCCCCTCGCCAAAGGTCCGGGTAGGCGGCCCCGTTTTCCGTGACGAAGAGGGGCCAAGGGGTTTCCCGGGCCAGGCGCCTCAGGAGGCGGTAGAGCCCCTCGGGGTAGACCTCCCAGCCCATGGCCGTGGTGGGCCTTTCCGGGGGCAGGTAGCGCACCGGCAAGAGGCCTTCCCCCCGGGCCACCCGGGCCCGGGTGTAGTAGTTCACCCCGAGGAAGTCCAGGGGCCTTGCCATGCGCTCCATGTCCTTGGGATAGATGGGGACGCTGGGTGGGTTGGCGAAGGGGCTTTCGGGGTAACCCCGGCCCAAGAGGGGGTCCAGGAAGAAACGGTTGTGGTAGCGGTCCGCCCGCTCCACCGCTTCCTCGTCCTCCCCCTCCACCCAGGTGAAGTTCAGGACGATGCCCACCCGCTTGGCCCCGGCGGCCCGCAAGGCCTCCACGGCCAGGCCGTGGCCCAGGAGGAGGTGGTGGGCGGCGCGGAGGGCGGCCTCGAGGTTCCGGAGCCCGGGGGCATGCTCGCCCGTGAAGTGGCCCAGGAAGGCGCTGCACCAGGGCTCGTTGAGGGTGGCGAAGTAGGGGACGCGGTCGGCCAGGGCCCGGGCCACCAAGGCGGTGTACTCGGCGAAGGCGTAGGCGGTCTCCCGGCTCCGCCACCCGCCCCGTTCCTCCAAGGCCCAGGGGAGGTCCCAGTGGTAGAGGGTGAGGAAGGGGGTGATCCCCGCTTCCAGGAGGGCGTCCACGAGGCGGTCGTAGAAGGCGAGGCCCTTCGGGTTGATGCGCCCCTTTCCCCCGGGGAGGATGCGGGGCCAGGCCACGGAGAAACGGTAGGCCTTTAGGCCCAGCCAACGCATCCACTGCAGGTCCTCGCGCCAACGGCGGTAATGGTCGCAGGCGGGTTCGCCCGAGCTCCCATCCCGGATGGCCCCGGGGCGTTGGCAGAAAACGTCCCAGATGGAAGGCCCTCGCCCATCCTCCCCCGTGGCCCCTTCGATCTGGTAGGCGCTGGTGGCCGCGCCAAAGAGAAAGCCTTCCTTTTCCACAAGGCACCTCCTATCCCTTGACCGCCCCTGCCGTGAGGCCCTGGATGAGCCAGCGTTGCACTAGGAAAAAGAGGAGGAGGACGGGCAGCGTGGCCACGGTGGCGGCGGCCATGACCAGGTCGTAGCGGTTCTGGAAGTTACCCACGAAGTTGCGGATGCCCACGGGGATGGTGGCGGTGGCCTCGGTGGTGGGGATCTGGGCGAAGAGGAGCTCGTCCCAGGCGGTGAGGAAGATGTAGACGGCGGTGGCGGCGATGCCCGGCAGGGCCAGGGGCAGGATCACCCGGTAAAAGGCCTGGAAAGGGGTGGCCCCGTCCACCAGGGCCGCCTCCTCCAGCTCCTTGGGGATGGAGGCGAAAAAGCCCCGCAGGATCCAGATGCTTATGGGCACGAAGAAAGCCGTGTAGGTGAGGACCAGGCCCGTGTAGCTCCCCACGAGCCGCACCTCGAGGCCCAACGCCTCCCTAGCCCAGTTCTGAAAGGCAATGTACATGATGTAGATGGGGATGAGAAACAGGATGCCCGGGATGACCTGGGTGAGGAGGACACTCCCCCCGAAAAGCTCGGCTCCCGGGAAGCGGAACCGGGCCAGGGCGTACCCCGCCAGGGTGGCCACCCCTAAGGCGAAGAGGGTGGTGAGGGTGCAGACCAGAAGGGAGTTCTTTAGGTACTGGAAGAAGGGCAGGGCCCGCCAGATCTCCAGGTAGTTTCCCCACTGGGGCGCCTTAGGGAAGAGGCTTCCCGTGGCCGCCTCCAGCTGGGTCATCAGGGAGGTGTTCACCATCCAGAGGATGGGGAAGAGTTGCCCTAAAAGGCCCAACACCAGGACGCCCCCGGCGCCCCACGCCAGCCAACGTTCCTCGCGCATTCGTCACCTCGCTTTCAGGTCTTCCCGGAAGGCCCGGTACCAGAAGAGGATGAGGACCAGGGTCAGGAGCATGTACAGGGTGCTAGCGGCGGCCCCCAGGCCGAAGTTCCACATGCCGAAGGTGTTCCGGAAGAGGTTGGTCATGAGGAGGTCCCCCCACTCCCCGGGGTACCCGGCCCCGTGGCCGAACATCATGTAGACGATGTTGAAGCTGTAAAGCGTCCCCAGGAGGCCATAGAGGAGGAGGATGGCCGTCACGGGGCGAAGGGAGGGCCAGGTAATGTACCGGAAGCGTTGCCACGGGGTAGCTCCGTCCACCTTGGCCGCCTCGTAGAGCTCCTGGGGGATGGCCTGGAGGGCCGCCAGGTAGGTGACCATGACGAAGGGCCAGCCCCGCCACACCGTGGGTAGGACGATGGCGAGGAAGGTGAGGGGGCCGATGAGCCAGTGGGGCTTCTCGGGCAGGAGGTGGAGCACGTCCACGAGGAGGGTGTTGATCACCCCGTTTTTGAGCCACATGAACCCCCACAGGAGCCCCACCACGTAGCTGGGCACCACCCAGGGTAGGAGGAAAAGCGTTCGCCCAAGCCCCCGCAGGAAGAGGGGTCGGTTGAGGACGTGGGCAAAGAGGAGTCCGAGGGAAAGGGTCAGGGCATTCACCACCAGGGCGTAGAGCAAGGTGGTGCGCACGGCATAGAGGAAGCCCGTGCGGAAGGTGGACTGGGGGTCAAAGAGGATCTCCCGGTAGTTCGCCAGGCCCACGAAGGGGGCGCCGAGGTAAAGCCGCAGGGTGCTCAGTTTTAGGTCTAAAAAACCCATGTAGATGCCCTGGAGCATGGGGCCATAGTGCACCAGGAGCATGCCTAAGAGGGCAGGGGCCACGAAGAGGTAAGCGAGGCCGTACCGTTGCCAGAATCGGAAAAGGGCCATGGTATTGGGGTAAGGGGGGGGCGTTAGCCCCCCCTTCTGCGCTACCTCAAGGCGCTATTGATGGCGGCGGAAGCCTTGTCCATCAGGTCCTTGAGGGCCTCCTGGGTAAGGCGCTTCTGCGCCACCAGGTCCCAGGCCATGCCCAGGTGTTGCACCGCCAGGTTCTCCACCCCGCCCCAGCCCGCCAGGCTGGGATAGGTGCGCCCAAACTGGGCCGTCTGGACGAAGACCCGCATGAGGGGATTCCCGTGGATCTCGGGGGCGTTCCAGGCGGTCCGCAGGGCGGGGAGCAAGCCGCTCATGCGGGCGTAGGTCACCTGGGCCTCCGGGCTGCCCAGGTACTTCAGGAGCTCCTTGGCCAGCTCCTTGTTCTTGGAGAAGCTGAAGAGGGCCAGGTTGGAGCCGCCGAAGAAGGTGTACCGCCCCCTGGGGCCTATGGGATAGGGGGCTACCCCCAGGTTCCTGGCGGCTACCCGCTCGGCGAACCCCCCTTGGGCCTCGGGCACCTGGGCCCGCTGGATCATCCAGGGGCCGCTGGCGAAAACGGCGCATTTGCCCGCCTGGAAGTCGGCCTCAATCTGGGCCGTGTTTTTCTCCAGGCTTTCGGCAGGGACATAGCCTTTCTGGGCCAGGGATAGGAAGAAGAAGAGGCCCTGGAGGCTTTCGGGGGTGTTGAGGGCGCTCTGCCACCTCCCCTGCACCTGGCGCACCACCTCGCCCCCCGCGCCCCAGATCCAGGGGGCGGCGTTGTGGAGCACGTCCCAGGAGTTTTTGCCTGGAGTGCAGAAAGGAGCGAGGCGCTGCTTGGTTTCGGGGTCGGTGAAGGTGGAAGCGGTGAGCCGGGCGAGCCCCGCCTCAAAGCTCTGCCAGTCGGCGAACATCTGGGAGGGGTTTATCCCAGCCGCCCTGAGGGCGTCCGTCCGGTAGTAGAAGGCCCTGAGTTCGGAGAACCAGGGCAGGGCCGTGGCCCTTGGGCTTCCTGCCAACCGGGTGGTGTTCCAGACGGCGGGCAGGTAGGCGCCCTGGCCGCCCAGGGCCTGGAGGACGTCGTCCAGGGGCTCCAGTACCCCCATGGCGCTGATGGCCCCCACCCAGGTGGTGCCGAGCTGGGTGATGTCGGGGCCCACGCCGCTCGTGGCCGCGGCGGTGATGCGGGTCCAGGCCACGCCCCAGTCCAGGACCGTGACCTTAACCTGCACGTTGTTGGCCCGCTCAAAGGGGGCCACCAGGGCCTTGAAGTCCTCTGCCGGTTGGGCGCTGTTGGGCATGATCCAGACCTCGAGGGTCCGTTGGGCAAGACCGAGGGAAAGGGCGAAGAGAAGGGTTGAAAGCGCTTTCTTCCACATAAAAACCTCCTCTTTGGGAAAACCCGTCCCTTGGGACGGTCCGAAGGCCTAAGGCCGCAGGGCCGGCTTTTCCTTCAGGTTCCCACCTCCCTTACCGAATACCTTTCCACCAGCTGGAGGGGGATGGGGAAGAGGGTAGGCACTTCCCCTTCCAGCAGGGCTTTGAGGGCTTGCGCCAGGGCGTGGCCTATCTCCCGTGCGGGCTGGCGCACCGTGGTCAGGGGCGGGATCTGGTAGGCGGCCAGGGGGATATCGTCAAAGCCCACCAGGGAGACGTCCTCGGGAACCCGAAGCCCCTTTTCGTAAAGGTAGAGGCGGGCCCCGATAGCCGTCTGGTCGTTGGCGGCGAAGATGGCGGTGGTGTCCGGAAAACGGGCGAAAAGCTCCTTGGTCGCCTCGTAGCCCCCATCCTCCTGGAGGTTGCCAAAGACCACACGGGGCGCAAGCCCCGCCTCCCGCATGGCCCTACGGTAGCCTTGGAGGCGCTCGCGCACGTCGGCGCCGCCGCGGTGGCTGGAGATGTGGGCAATGTGGCGGTGCCCCTTCTCCAGGAGGTACCGGGTGGCCCGGTGGGCGGCTTCCCGGTTGTCCAGGACCAGGGACCAGGTCTGGGGCCCCGTGAGGGCCTGGCCGAAGGCCAGGACGGGGACGCCCAGGGGCTTGAGGGCGGACTCCTCCAAGGAGGTACCGAGGAGGACCACCGCCTCCACCCGGTGGCCCCGGAGGAAGTCCAGGGCTTCCAGCTCCCGCACCAGGCTCCAGTGCCCGGGTACGGCGATGGGGCGGAAGGGGGTGGCCTCCAGCTCCAGGGTGATGGCCTCGAGGATGGGCCCATAGAAGGGGCTCCCGAAATCGGGCAAGAGGATGCCCACGGCGTACGAACGCCCCTTGGCCAAGCTTTGGGCTAGGGGGCTTGGCGTGTAGCCCAGTTCCTCTATGGCCTGGAGTACCGCCCGGACCTTTTCCCGGGACACCCGGGCGGTGCCGTTGAGGACGCGGGAAACGGTGGCGGGGGAAACCCCAGCGCGGCGGGCCACCTCGGCGATGGTAGGGTGGGTGCGGGTCATGGTTTGGAACCCAGGGTAGCACGTCTTGAAAGCGCTTGCAAGTGGGGGAGCCGGGTTTCCCCCCGGGCGTCCTCCGACTGGTGGGCGCAAATGGCCCGCGCGGGAACGTTCCCTCGGCGGGGTGGTGGCGAGTCCCGTGCGGGTAGGGGATTGTGCTAATATGGATGTATGCGCACCACCCTGGACCTCCCCGAACCTCTCTACCGCCGCCTCAAGCTTAAGGCTGCGCAGGAGGGCAAAACCCTGCGTGAGGTGGTCATTCACCTTTTGGAGGAGGGGCTAGGCCGCGCCCCCAAAGGCCCCAGGCCCCTCCCAAAGGTGGCCGAGGCGGGGAGGCGCCTACCCGTAAGGAGCCACGCGGAGCTCTGGGAACTCCTGGAGGGCTATGGAGATACCTGACCTCAATGTCTGGTTTGCGCTCCTCGTTCCCGAGCATCCCTTCCATTCCCAGGCCCTCCGCTACTGGGAGGAGGCGGAGGACCCTGCCCTTGTGCGGGTCACAGCCTTGGGTCTACTGCGGCTCCTCACCAACCCCACGGCCATGGACGGGAAGCCTTTGACCGTGGCGGAGGCGTGGCGGGTTTACCGGGAGCTGCGGGTGGCCTCCGGGGTGCCCCTCAGGGAGGAACCCCCAGAGTTGGAGAAAGTCCTCGAGGGGTTCCTTTCGGGGGTTACGCCAAGGCTCTGGACGGATGCTTACCTGGCCGCCTTTGCCCTGGCGGGCGGGTACCGCTTGGTGAGTTTTGACCGGGACTTCCTGCGTTTTCCCGGGGTACCCCTTAAGCTTCTCGTGCCCTGAAAGGGCTAGGCCCACTTAATGGGAAGCGGCCAGGTTAGATGGGCCTTCTCCGCGCTCCAAGGGAGCCAAAAGACGCGCCAAGGGCGTACATGACGGCGGTTGGGCTCAGTTTTTGCGGATCCTCGCCTAAAAAGCGGAGGGGGCTGGTAGGCGGGTGATAACGGTAGACCCTAAGTACACCAGCCAGGACAGCCCGGTGTGCGGCCATAGGGAGAGGCGACCCTTGTGGGTCAGGGAGTTCACCTGTCCTGCTTGTGGGGCTTCCCTGCACCGGGATGTGGCCGCCGCGCGGAACATCCTGGCGAAGGCCTGGACGGGGCCTTCGGGGAGGGATGCGCTCGCGTCCTGAACCGAGGTCAGGCGAAGCCTAGCTTGTAGCCCCGCTCTGAAGAGCGGGGAGTCGTCACAGCATCGGTCTTGAGCCCGAAGAGCTGTCACACCAAGCTTGGTTAAGATTGGGCCGTGGGCCGTTTCCTCTTTGGCCTTTTCCTCCTCATCCTCGCCCTTTGGGCTTTGGCCAAGCTTTACACCCTTTTTCTTTGGGTCTTCCTGGCCTTCACCTTGGCGGCTGCTTTAGACCCTCTGGTGAGCGTTTTCCGGCGTTTCCTACCCCACCCCACGGCGGTGATGCTGACCTACTTAGGGGTCTTGGGCATTTTAGCCTTCGGGCTTTACCAGGTAGCTCCCCTTTTGGCCCAGCAGTTTCGCAACCTTAGCGAGGTCCTGCCCCAGGCCTTCGCCCTTCTCCAGGAGAACCTTGGGCTTTCCGGTTCCGGGCTCCTTTCCTCCCTGGTTCCTTCCTTCCACCTCGCCGGGGACCTCCTCCTGCGGATAGGGGAAACCGTGTCCGGCCTGGTCTTGGCCTTGGTTTTGGCGGTGATGATTAGCCTCGAGCCCCACCTGGTGGCCCGGGCGGCCCCTTACCTCCCGGGGGACGGGTGGTCTGCGGTGCTGGAGGACACCTGGCGCCGCCTAGGGTACTGGGCCGCGCCCAGTTCCTCATCGCCCTCAGCTTCGCCCTCCTTTTCGGGGGCTGGCTCTTCGCCCTGGGGGTACCTAGCCCCTTCGCCCTAGGGTTCCTAGGAGGGGTGCTGGAGGTGATCCCCTTTGTGGGGGGGATCACGGCGGCGTCCCTGGCAAGTCTGGTGGCCCTTTCCTCCTTGGGGTCCCTAAGCGCCCTTCTCGTCCTTGCGGGCTATGGGGGCATCGCCCTCCTCGAGGGGAAGGTCCTCATCCCCCTTATCTACGGGCGGGCCGTGGGGTTTCACCCGGCCCTGGTCCTCCTCGCCATCTTCGCCTTCGGCAAGCTCTTTGGCCTTCTGGGCATCTTCCTCGCCGTGCCCATGACCATCCTCGCCTCGGGGCTTCTTTCCCGCTGGCGCCGCTAGCCCCCCACGTGGACCACGGGCCGCCGCCGGGGGTCGGCCTCCACCCGGCGCAGGACCTCGTGGGTGAGGGTGGGCACATCCCCTTCCCCAAAGAGGAGGAAGTCCAAGGCGGCCTGCCAGGGGCTCTCCTCCGACCACTCAAAGTAGATGTGGGGGCGCTTTCCCGTCCTTTCCCTTAGGTAAAGGAGAAAGGCGGCTAGGGTGTTGGGGGCGGCGGTACCCAGGATGCGGAAGACCTTGGCGTCCCGGTGGTCCACCCCCCAGACCTGGGCCACGGCGCTGAACTCCGAGGGGTCCTGCACGTAGACCTCCACGAAGACAATGGGATCGTGGGGGGGGATGTGGGTGGCCTCCCGGATGCGGCGCTCCTTGTCCCAGTACACGGACCTCCCTCCCCGCTCGGGCCGGTGGGCCACCAGGCGGAGGGGCGCCTCCTGCTCCACGAGGCTTGCCACCAGGCGCTCCGCCATCTCGTCCAGCTGGAAGGCTTCCACCCGAAGCTCAAAGGAGCGTAGGGCGCGGGAAAGAAAGGAGAGGAGAAGCGTTGCGGCGATGAAGAACGAGGCGATGCGCACCCCATCGGGCCGTTCCACCACGTTGGCCACCAGGACATAGGCGAAAACGGGGAGGAGGGCCTGGAAGTAGCGGGCCTCTCGCCGCCCTTCCCTCTGGGCGGATAGGGCTACCCCCAAGGCGGCGGAGGTCATCACCACCAAGACCCCGGTGGCGTAGGCCGCCGCCTGGGCCTCCACCTGGGCGCGAAAGAGAAGGGTGATGGCGAAGGCCACCCCGGTGAAAAAGAGGACCAGGATACGGCGTTGGCGGGCCCATTCCGGGGCCATGCCGAACCGGGGAAGGTAGCGGGGCACCAGGGTGAGGAGGCCCGCCATGGCGCTGGCCCCGGCGAACCAGAGGATCACGATGGAGAAGAGGTCGTATAGGCTACCGAATCCCTCGCCCAAGTAACGGTGGGCCAAGAAGCTGATGGCCCTTCCGGAAACCTCCTCGCTTCCCCAAAGCTCGGGGGGGATGAGGAGGGCCGTGGCGAAGCCTGCTGCCACCAGGAAGGAGGCCATCACGAGGGCGGCCGCCAGGAGGAGGTGCCGGGCCCCCCGGATCCGGCCCCAAGGACTTTCCGGGGTGTCCTGGGGTCCCCCCCGGATAAGGGGCATCACCGCTACGCCGGTTTCGTAGCCGGATAGGCCTAAGGCCAACTTGGGGAAGGCGAGGGCAGTGGCGAGGACGAGGCTTAGGGGGTCTGCGTGCGCTTGGAGGAGCCCTTGCCACCAGTGGGCCAGGTGCTCGGGACCCACGTGGCTGAGGGCCACCCCGAGGGTGATGGCGTTCAGGGTCAGGTAGCCCAAGGCGATGGGCACCGCCAGGCCGATGGCTTCCCGGAAACCCAGGTAGAAGACGAAACCCAAGAGGGCGATGAGGAGGAGGGTGAGGCCCACCTGGTTCCCTTGGAGCCAGGTGGGGGCCAAGGGGTTCCCGATGAGGTGCACGGCGGCGTCGGCGGCGGAGAGGGTGATGGTGATGACGAAGTCCGTGGCCATAAAGCCGAGAACCACCAGGACCAAGATCTTGCCCCGCCAGCCGGGTAGAAGCCGGGTGAGAAGGCCCACGGAACCTTCCCCGTGGGGGCTTTCCTTCGCCAGGCGCCGGTACACCGGATAGACCGCCAGGAGGGCGAAAAGGCCCAAGGCGATGTTGGCGAGGGGGGAAAGGAACCCCGCCGCCAGGAGGGCGATGCCGGGCTGGTAGCCCAAGGAGGAGAAGAGGTCCACCCCGGTGAGGCAGAGCACCTGCCACCAGGAGTATCGGCCTTCGTCCGTGTGTCTTTGAGCGCTCATATTCATAACCTTTTCAAAGCGGCCTCCACCCCTGGGGGCACGAAGCCGGCTGTTTCGTAAAGGCGGCGTGCCCGTTCAAGGGTCACCCTCGCCTCCTCGAGGCGCCCCTCCTTGCGCAGGGTGGGGCCAAGGACGTACTGGGCCAAGGGGTTTTCCGGGGCCAGGGCCACGGCTTTGCGGAGCATGGCTTCGGAACGGGGGAGGCCTTCGGGGGTGCTGGGCCCCCGGAAGACCCCGCCCTTGGCCTGCTCGCCCCGGTAGTAGTAGAACTGGCTCCGGAGGTAGGGGAAGGAGAGAGGTGCTACCGGATCTGGGGTAAGGGTGCCCTCCCTGGTCCGGTAGCCCACGATGGCCCCATCCGGGGCGTGCTGGGGTTCGGCGAAGCGCAGTCCCTTAGGGGTGGCCACGAAGGGGCCCCGGTGCTTCGGGAAAGGGGTGGGCTCGGAAGGGTCCATCAGGTAGTCCCCTTTTCCCAGGCGCAGAACCGCCACCGCATGGCCCAGGTTGCTCCGCTTCCCCTCAGGGCTCTCGTACACCGTGTAGACCCCCGAGGTGAGCCCCATGGAGGAGAGCATGCCCTGCACCAGGACCGCCGGGAGCAGGCACCGCCTTTCCCCTTTGAGGGCGGCGTAGGCGAACTCGTAGCCCTCCTCGAGGCGGAAGCGGGGGAGGAGGCGCTTGATGACCCGGAGGGCCCACGGGGCGGACTCCAGGGGCGGGGCATGGGCTTGGCGGTTGAGGGCGCTCCGAACATCCTCGGGGAAAGCCCGCCGGAAGGCCTCCTCCCACCAGGGGAGGAAGGGCGGGGCCCCCGCTACCTCGCGGTGCGAGCCCCGCACCAGGGTTGCGGAGACGCTGGGGAGGTAGAGCAAAACCCGAGGGATGGGTATCACAGACACGAACTATACACCTGGCGAGCGCCCAGAGGTATGGGGCTAGAGTTCGGGGGCTTCCTCCATCTGCTCGGGAACGAAAAAGACCCTGGCCCGGTCATCGTAGCCGAGGAGCCCAGCGTACCGCCCCCATTCCCGCACCACGGCGAGGACGCGCTTGGCCTCGGGCTCGGGCAGGTGCTGGCGGAGCCGGGCCAAAACCCGCTCCTCGGGAACCCGGTGCCTTTCCAAGACGGCTTGGTGGAGGCGGGCGAAAAGGGGTACCTGGCGCAGGAGGTGCTCGCCAAACATGATTTTCCGCTCCTCGGGGGTGGCCGAGGCCCAGGCCGTGCCCGCCGGTGTCAATTCGGCGTCCCCCCGCTCCACCCGGGCGAAGCCCAGAAGCTCCAAGGCCTCGAGGAGGGGGAAGAGGTCGTCCACCTCCAGCCCCTCCTCCGTCGCCAGCACGGGCAGGTCCGCCCGCCCCCCGTGCCGGGCCAAGGCCTCCGCCAGGCTCGCCAGGGCCTCCACGGAGGCCGAGGGCAGGCGCACCATCTCTTCCTCCAGGCGCCTTTCCACCTCCTCCCGCAGGGTGAGGGCCTGGTAGATCTCCTCCACCACCGCCCGGAAGCGGGGATGGTGGGGGTCCCGGGGGTGGGCTAAGGGGATGGCGATTTCCCGGCCGATCCTTGCCGGGCTTCCCTGGAGGACCAGGGCCCGGTCCGCCAGGGCCACCGCTTCCTCGAGGTTGTGGGTGACCAAGAGGATGGCCCGGGCGGGCAGCCGCCCCGCCTGCCATAGGTCCAGGAGGTCTCCCCGTAGGCCCTCTGCGGTGAGGGGGTCCAGGGCGGAAAAGGCCTCGTCCAGGAGGAGGACCAAGGGTTCCACCACCAGGGCCCGGGCCAGGCCTACCCGTTGCTTCATCCCCCCGGAAAGCTCCTTGGGCAGGGCCTCCTCAAACCCCTGTAAGCCCACGAGGGCAATGGCTTCCCGGGCCCGCCGCAACCTCGCCTCCTTGGGCACCCCACGGGCCTCGAGGCCCAAGGCCACGTTCTCCAGGACCGAGAGCCAGGGGAAGAGGGCGAAGGACTGGAAGACCATGGCCATGCCCTCCGCTGGCCCCTCCACCCTCTTGCCTTGGAAGCGCACCTCTCCCCGGTCTGGGGGGATGAGCCCAGCCAGGATGCGGAGGAGGGTGCTCTTGCCCCCGCCCGATCGCCCCAAAAGGGCCACGATCTCCCCTTCCCCCACGGCGAGGTTTACCCCTTCCAAAACGGGGAAGGGCTTTCCCCCCGTGCTGAAGGCCTTGGTTATGTCCCGGGCTTCCAGTAGCATCCCCATCCCCCTATAAGCGGTACCGTTCCTCCGCCAGCCGGTATAGCCGCCGCCAGAGGAAGCGGTTCAGGGCCACCACGTAGAGGCTCATGACGGCGATGCCGAGGAGGAGGTGCGGGCCTTGGCCCTCCGCCAGGGTCCAGCGGGCGATGTAGCTCCCTAGGCCCGTGGCCTCGAGGGTCTTCCCATGCCACGTGACCACCTCGGCCACGATGGAGGCGTTCCACGTGCCCCCGCTCGCCGTGATGAGGCCCGTGACCAGGTAGGGGAAGCTTGCGGGGAGGAGGAGGCGCCGCCAGAGCGCCCATCCCCGTAGGCCAAACCCCCGGGCGGCCTCCTTGAGGTCCCCGGGGACCGCCATGCTTCCGGCCATGACGTTGAAGAGGATATACCACTGGGTGCCCAAGGCCATGAGGAAGGCGGAGAAGACCTCTAAGGAGAGGTGGAACCTTAGAAGGAGATAGGCGAAGAAGGGGTAGAGGAGGTTGGCGGGAAGGCGGCCAAAAACTGCAACAGGGCCTGGACCCGCACGGCGAGCCGTGGCTTCTGGCCGAGGAGAATGCCCACGGGAACCCAGACCAGGCTGGCGAGGAGCATGACACCCAGTACCCGCAACAGGGTAAAAAACCCCAAGGCGAAGGCGTGGGCGACCTCGGCAAGGCTCAAGGGGCGCAGGGTGGCGAAAAGGGCGAATAGGCCCCAGAGGGCCAACAGGGCCAGGGCTGGGTAAAGGGGCCACGTGGGGAGGCGAAGGGGGCGGGAGGGACGGAGGCGGCGCTCGTAGCGGAGGAGGGCCTCCAGAGCCCAGTTTGCTCCTCTTTCCAAAAGGACCCGCACGGTTCGGGTGCGCCGCAAAAAGTCCAGCACCCAGCTCCGCGCCGGTTCCTGCCCGGCCCTTTCCTCGTACTTGAAGCGCTGGCTCCAGGCCACGAGGGGGCGGAAGAGGAGTTGGTCGTAGAGGACGATGACGCAGAGCATGGCCACGGCGGCGAGGGCCAAGGCTTGCAGGTTCCCCTGGGCCAGGGCGGAGGCCATATAGGAACCGATCCCAGGCAGGTCCACCTCCGTCTTGCCCACGGCGATGGCCTCCGAGGCCACCACGAAGAACCAGCCCCCGGACATGGACATCATGGCGTTCCACACCAGACCGGGTAGGGCGAAGGGAAGCTCTAGCCGCCAAAACCGCTGCCAAGGGGTGAGGCGGAAAAGCCTGGCGGCCTCGTCCAGCTCGCGCGGCACCGTCTTCAGGGCCTGGTAAAAGCTGAAGGCCATGTTCCAGGCTTGGGAGGTGAAGACGGCGAACACGGCCGCCAGCTCGTACCCCAGGGCCCGCCCCGGGAAAAGGCCGGCCAGGGCTCCCACGGACGCCGCCAGGAAGCCCAGGATGGGCACCGATTGCAAGATGTCCAAAAGGGCCACCAGGAAGGGCTCGAGGCGGGTCTTGGCCGCCAGGGGAGCATAGAGAAAGGTGAAGAGGGTGGAGAGGATGAGAGCGAGCCCCATGCGGAAGGCCGTGCGCAGGGCGTACTCCGGTAGATGGATGGGGTCTAGGTCGATGGGCGTTGGGGCAAAGGGGGCCGCCGCCTCCTGGGAGGCCTTCAGGAAGAAGGCGAGAAGGCCCAGGGTGAGGGCCAGGGCCAGGAGGTCGTAGCGGTTGGGCCGCTCGCGAAGGATGGGTACCATGGCGCTTCCCCCAAGTGCCAGGCCGGGGTTGACGGCACCCTGGCGCATTCTACGCCCGCAAGGCCCTTTCAAAGAAATCCCAAAAGGCCCCAAGGCCAAAAGGGACCGCCGACACGGGGGTGGGGACTTGTTTCCACAAGAGGGGACGCCAAGGTCCCCTCCCTCTAAGGTTATCTTTAGGGCCATGGAGGGCATGCCCTTGGGCGGGAGGCGTGGGCATCCGGGCTTCACGTCCCCCTTTCCTTACTCCAGACGTGCTGCGCTGTTCCAGGCCATGGTGGGCCATCCCGTCGCCAACGCCCTGCGCCACGCCCGCACCTGCATCGCCGTACGCCTTCTCCCGGGGCCATGCCTCCTCGTGGACGATCGCCCCAGTATCCCCGAGGGAATGCGGGAGGCGGTGTTCCGCCCCTTCTTCCGTCTGGGGCCAGGGGGTGGGAGCGGGCTTGGCCTCACCCTGGTCCGCCGGGTGGCCGAGGTCCGCCCGCGCGGAAGCGGGTCCTTGGGGCGGGGCCAGGTTCCGCATCTGCCTCTCCCCGCAAGGAGGTGGGGATGGGATCTAAATGGCTCTGGTGGCTTTTAGTGCTTGCGGGACTAGCTGCCCTCTTCATCAACGCCCCTTGGCTCCTACAACAGGCCTACGCCTGGTACTACCGGGGCAAGGTGGGGGGGCTTCCCCCTTACCCTGATCCCCTCAAGGTGAGGCTCCTGGTGCTGGCCCCTCACCCGGACGACGAGAGCCTGGCCGCGGCTGGGTTGATGCAGAAGGTCTTGCGGGCTGGGGGAGAGGTCTACATCGCCTGGATGACCTTGGGAGACGGGTTCCAGTGGGACGCCGCCCTCCTGGACCGGCGGTTTCGTCCCACGCCCGAGGACCTGCGGCGCCTCGCCCTCGTGCGCATGGGGGAGGCCAAGGCGGCAGCCCGCACCTTAGGGGTGCCCGAGGACCACCTCTTCTTCCTCGGCTATCCTGACCGCGGCCTTCTCCACTTGTTTCTGGAGAATTTCTACGCACCCTACCGGTCCCCCGCCACCCGCCTGGACCACGTGGCCTATCCGGGAACGTTGAGTCCAGGAGCACCCTACACGGGAGAGGCCTGGGAGGAGGACCTCAAGCGGGTGTGGCTCCGGGCGAAGCCAGACCTGGTCCTCGTCCCCGCCCCCGAGGACGCCCACGTGGACCACCGGGCCACGGCCTACATGGCCCTCCGCCTCATGGGGGAAAGGAGCGCGTTGGATCGCCTTCGCTTTTACATCGTCCACGGCGGTCTGGAGTGGCCCCTCCCCAAGGGCCTCCACCCTGGCCTTTACCTGGAGCCCCCACCCCGGGGCCGGCACCTCCCCTGGTGGCGCCTGGACCTGTCTACCGAGGAAGCGGAGCGGAAGTTCCAGGCCCTAAGGGCGCACCGGAGCCAGATGGAGATCCTGGGGCGCTTTATGGAGGCCTTTGTGCGCAGGAACGAGCTCTTTTCCCGGCCCGAAAGCCCCTAGCGGTTCCGGCTAGAACGTACCTTCCGCACCCGCTTGGGCTCGAGGTGGTCCTTGGGCACCACGCTGATGGTGCCGTCCACCTCCAGGACGGCTTCCAGGACGTCCTCGAGGCGGGCCACCCCATGCTCCCTCAAGGCGGCCATGAGCTCCTCAAGCTCCACCCCCTCGCGCCGGAGGTGCGCCCACGCGGGCTTTCCCTCGTGGACCAGGAGAACGGGCTCCCCCATGAGGGAGCGCCGCAGGCGGCTACGGGAAAGGGCCCGGTCCAGGAGGAGGAGAAGGCCAGCCCCCAAGAGGCCGCCCACCAGGCTATTGTCGGGGCCGATCATGGCGTTTTGCACCACGTTGGAGAGGAGGAGCAGGGTGAGGAGGTCCAAGGGGGTCATCTGTCCCAGCACCTTTTTCCCGCTCAACCGAAGGAAGAGGAGAAGGGTGAGGTAGACGACCCCTACGCGGATGAGGGTGAAGAGCACGGTCACAGGGTCGCCTAGGGCTTCTAACCAGGGATTGTGCATACTCCCATGATGCGGCAAGGGGGCGGCAAAGCGGGTTTGGGCGAATGATTGGAATAGGGACCCCCAGGCGAGCCTCCCCGTGAGGGGTGGGCCCAGGGCGCCCCGCCATGGGGCGCCTCCCCGCCGAGCTTACCCTCAGCCTAGCCGCCCCAGGGTGAGGCCCACCAGGAAGACCAGGGTTCCACCCACCAGCACCTGGACCACCGTGGCCCCCAGGGGGCTACCCATGTAGCGGTAGCGGATCCAGGCGATGGCCAGGAGCTCCAAAACCACCACGGCGGAGGCCAGGGCCAAGGCCACCCCCATGTGGGGTATGAGGAAGGGCAAGGTGTGGAAGGTTCCTCCTAAAAAAGTTCCCGCTCCGGTGACGCTTCCCCGGAACACGGGGTGCCCGCGGCCCGAAAGCTTCCCATCGTCCGAAAGGGCTTCGGCGAGGCCCATGGAGAGGGCCGCACCCAGGGCGGCAGCCATCCCCACCAGGAAGGTGCTATGGGGGTTGCCTGTGAGCCCCGCGGCGGCGAAGAGGGGAGCGAGTGTGGAGACGGACCCGTCCATGAGCCCAAGGAGGCCCGGTTGGACCACCTGGAGGACGAGCCGGTGTTCGTCTTTGGGCAGGGTGCGGGGGTCCATGACCTTAGGTCATCGTGGGCTCGCACTTACTGCGAGTAGGTCTTATTAGCAATTGATTTGCTCCCCACTCCTAGCCCTCTGCGGACGGAGGCAGGGGTAAAGGTGGTGGATGTAGACCTCCCGTCCCGCCCGGCCTAAAGGCGGAGATAGACCCCTTTGCGGTCCAAGAGCCACAGGACCACGGCCCAAAGGAGGACGTACCCCAAGGTGAACCCGTACCCGCCCCAGGCGCCGAACCGGGACCCCAAATACCCGAGGGCGGCGGCCATGGGCCCGCCCAGGAAGGTGAGCTTGAGGCCTACGGGGACGGCGTAGGCCAACAAGGGATTGGTCCCAAAGGGACGAAGGGCCGCCTGCAGCCTTGGCAGGCGGGTTAGAACCGCGAACACCGCTACCCCCAGGAACAGGGCCAAGAGGAGATACGCAGGGGTCCAGTACGTCTTGTCCGGGGGGAGGAGGACTCCGGTCAGGGCTCCCCCCACCAAGCCCAAAAGGCCCCAGGGCCAGAGGGGTTTCCCCTGGCGTAAGGCCTCGCCGAGGCCGGTGGCCAAAAGGACGAAGGCCCCCGTGGGTACGGCGGAAAGGAGGCCCCGGAGGCCCAAGGGGGCCAGGTACGTGCGGTTGAGGTGGAGGAGGAGGTTGGCGTCTTCCCGAAAGACCCCCTTACCCACCCCGGGCACCGGCACCAAGAGGAGGGCCGCCTCGTACATGCCGAGGAGGAGGAGGGCCAGGAGGGTACGCCGCAAGGGAGGGAGGTCGTAGAGCCAGGCCCCGACCCAGTAGGCGAGGGCGAGGAGCTGGAGCACGTCCAGGGCGAAAACGGGCCGCTTGGCCTGAAGGCTCGTGAGGCCTAGGCCGAGGAGGAAGAGGAGAGCTACCCGGCGCAGGAGGCGGAGCTCATAGGCCAGGGGGGAAACCCCTCGGCGTAAGGCCCCCTCCCGGCTGAAGGGTATGGCCGCCCCCATGGCGAGGAGGTACCAGGGGAAGACCAGATCCGCCGCGAAGTAGCTCCGGCCGAAGGGACCGTGGCCGAGCCAGGGGGGCGCTCCGGAGGGAAGGTTGTTCACGAAGAGCATGAGGAGGACGGTGAGCCCCCGGAAGGCGTCCAAGCGGATGTCCCGCATCATCGCTTGGCAAGGAGGCCCCCCACGGTGCCCAGGGCGAGCCCCCGGGCCTTCGCCTTGCGGGCGAAGAGGGGCAGGACCTCCAGGGTTCCCACCACGTTGTCATGCAGGAGGACGATCCCTCCAGGTCGAAGGTGGGCCTCGAGGCGGCGCTCCAGGATGCTTGTGGGAAGACCCGCATAGTCCCCAGGGTCATCCGTCCAGAACACCGTGGTGAGGCCAAGCTCCTCCGCCACCTTTAGCACGGCCGGGCTGTACCTTCCCCCGGGCGGGCGGAAGTATTTGGGCACCTGGCCCGTGATGGCCCTTAGGACCTCGTTGCAGAGCAGGAGTTCCCGCCGGATCTCCTGCGTGGGAAGCTTGGGCAGGCGCACGTGGTGATAGGTGTGGTTGCCGAGTTCGTGGCCTGCCGCTACCATGTCCCGCACAAAGTAGGGGTAGGCCTCGGCGTTGCGCCCGATGACGAAGAAGGTGGCCTTCAGCCCCAGCCGCTTCAGGAGGTCCAGGAGGAGGGGGGTGAAGAGGGGATGGGGGGCGTCATCAAAGGTGAGGGCAGTGAAGGGCCGGGTTGGGTCCCCGTGGTACAGGAGGGATCCCTTGACGCCCACGCGGCTTTGCAGGATCTGGTTGGCCCTTTCCCTGGCGCGGAAGGCCTCGGGACCGTCCAAGGCGGGGTGGTCCTCCAGGACGGGCTCGGAGGGATAGCGGGTTGTCTTTCCTGGGTTCAGCCAGAGGCGCTCGTACCCCTCGGGCGCCTTCAGGGCGAAAAAGGCGGGGGCGAGGGGCTTGGGTACGCTGGCGGTGAAGAGGGGAAGGTCCTCGGGTCCCCGGTAGGGGGCCCCGTAGACGGAGAGGTCCACCTCGTCCAGGGAGGGCCTCGCCCTCCAGGCCTCCTCCGCTCCCCGTTGGGCCAGGCGTAGGAGGCGTTCGGGGCTTCTCGTTTCGGCCTCCAGCACCACGTGGGCGGCCTCCACGTAGCCGTTATCCAGGTACACGGCCCGCACCACCCCGGGTAGGGTTAGGTGGAGGGCACGCAGGTCTTGGTGAGGGAGGGGCTTGGCTGGGGTGTCCTTTTCCCCCCACGGGAGTGGGGCTAGGAGGAGAACAAGGGGCCACATAGGCCCAATCTTAATGCGCGAGGTCTAGGCCGTCGGGGAAGCGCCGCTCCCCGGGCCCAGAGCCAGGAGTGTCCGTTTTGCCGTACTGGAAGACCACCCGGTTGGTCTTGGGGTCCACTACCAGGACCCGGTGGCGCCGGTCGTCGGTGAGGACCACGAGGCCGCTAGCAAGCCCAATCGCCACGGAGGGGTGGTCCAAGCGTTCGGCCTTACCGGTGGGCGCATACCGCCAGAGGACCCGTCCCTTAAGGTCCACTTCCAGGACCGCCCCAGGAGACCACCAGTCCACCACGAAGAGGGTACCCTAGGGGGTAAGGTTGGCGTCCGAGGGGTAGTGGAGAGGGAGGGGCAGGGTGCGAAGGCGGTGGCCGTAAAGGTCCACGATGGTCACGTCGTGCCCCAGGATTTCCGTGACCACGAGCCGGTCCTTGCCAAGGGGAAAGCGCCGTTGGGTTTGATGAAGTACCCGTCCCCGTTGCGGGAGACACGGGTTCGGCCAAAGGTGCGGAAAAGTTTTCCCTGAGCGGTAAGGAGGAGGGCACGGCAGTTGCGGATGTCGGCCGCCGCCAAGAGGCCCGAGGGCATGAGGACCAGGTCATCGGGGTTGTCCAACTGGCCAGGCCCCGGCCCTGGACGCCCTGGCTTGCCGTAGGCCCAAAGGAGCTCGCCCCCGGGGTAGCGCACGGCAGCCACGGCGTGCACCTCGGGGTCGGTGATGTAAGCCACCTTCCCACCAGGGGCCAAGAAGACATCGTCCGTGTAGCGAAATGACGACGGGAGGGGCACGGTGCGCACCAGCTTTCCTTCCGGCGAGAGCTCCACCAGGCGGTGGTTGCCTGCGTCGGCTATGACCAAACCCTTCCCCAAGGGTGCCGCCAGTCCTAAGGAGAGCGCCAGCACGAGGGGAAGCCATCGTTGCATGCGTAAACGCTTTAACCCCTACCTGAAGGGCGTCTGAAAGCGCCTAGGCTAGGGCCTGAGCCAGGAGGAAAAGGTTCATGGCCAGGATCAAGAGGGCGCTCCCCCAGGCCAGGAGGCCGACCCACCCGGGTACCTTTAGGGGGCCCATCAGCCGGGGGTTTCCCACCAGGGTGAGGAGGGGGAAAAGGGTGAAGGGAAGTTGCAGGGAGAGGATCACCTGGGAGAGGACGATGAGGCCCATGGGGGAAGCGTGGAGGGTGAGGGCGAGGGAGGCGGGGAGCACCGCTAGGAGCCTCACGAGGAGGCGGAGCCGGGCGGGGTTACTCCGGCTATGTAAAAAGCCCTCCACCACCACCTGGGCGGCCAGGGTGCCGGTGGTGGTGCTGGAAAGCCCGCTCGCCAAAAGCCCCACCCCAAAGGCTGTGGCCGCCAGGGAACCCAGGAGGGGGGTGAGGGTGTGGTAGGCCTGGGCTAGATCGGTGATGACGAGGCCCCGCCCGTGGAACACCGCCGCGGAAAGCACCAGGATGGCCGCGTTCACCAGCCAGGCGCCTCCCAGGGCCAGGCCGGTGTCCAGCAGGAGATACCGGTACACCTTGTGGTCATGCTCCCCAATCCGTGTTTTCACCTGGGCCGAGTGCAGGAAGAGGTTGTGGGGCATGACCGTGGCCCCCAGGATGCCCAAGGCCACGTAGAGGGCCCCGGGTTCCAGGAGGGTAGGGTTGGGCAAGAAAAGGTTGTGCACGAGTTCCCTCAGATCCGGCCGGGCGAGGCCGAGCTCCACCATGTACGCCAGGCCGATAACCCCCACCAGGGCAGACACCGCAAGCTCCACCGCCCGAAAGCCATACCGCTCCAGGTAAAGGATAAGGAAGACGTCCAGCACCGTGATCCAAGCGGCCAGGACCAAGGGAAGCCCTAGGAGGAGGTTCAGGGCCACCGCCATGCCCATGAACTCCGCTAGGTCCGTGGCCACCATGGCCACAAAGGCGGTGAGAAAGAGGATGCGCCCGAACCCTCCGGGGTACCGCTCCCTCAGGTGCTCCGCCAGGTCCTTTCCCGTGGCCACCCCTAAGCGGGCGGCCAAGCTCTGGAATAGGAAGGCCACGGCGCTCGCCAGGGTCACCACGAA
>Ga0187840_10000022_pt1 | contig 31002 bp, 34 predicted proteins | sample OCT_B_HostDNA_FD_136652 | JGI IMG/M metagenome (GOLD analysis project Ga0187840, IMG submission 136652) | Extremophilic microbial mat communities from Yellowstone National Park, Wyoming, USA - OCT_B_HostDNA | ecosystem: Environmental > Aquatic > Thermal springs > Hot (42-90C) | place: USA...
CCCGAACCCTCCGGGGTACCGCTCCCTCAGGTGCTCCGCCAGGTCCTTTCCCGTGGCCACCCCTAAGCGGGCGGCCAAGCTCTGGAATAGGAAGGCCACGGCGCTCGCCAGGGTCACCACGAAGAGGAGGCGGTAACCGTAGCGGCTACCCGCCTCGAGGCTCGTCGCCCAGTTTCCCGGGTCCATGTAGCCCACGGATACCAGGAACCCCGGGCCCAAATACCACCACCAGGGGCGGTTTTTAGGTGTGCCTAAAAGCGCCACACCCTTAGGCTAACACGCCTTCCCCTGGAGGGCTACAGTTCAGCCAGGCTTCAGGTCTGGGTGTAGCCTGGTGGGGAGGAGGTGAAACATGCGCAAGGTTCTTATGCTCGCCCTGGGCCTTTCCCTTGGGCTCGCCGCCGCCCAAAGCGGCCAGGCCCTATACGGCCAGTACTGCGCCACCTGCCACCAGGCGAACGGCCAAGGGGTGCCCGGCGCCTTCCCCCCGCTGGCGGGGCACGTACAGGAGATCCTGGCCAAGAAGGATGGCCGTACCTACCTGGTGGACCTGGTCCTCTTTGGCCTCCAGGGCCAGATCCGGGTCAAGGGGCAGGCCTACAACGGGGCCATGCCCGCCTGGGGGCCCCAGCTCAAGGACGACCAGGTCGCCGCCATCCTGAATTACGTGGCTAGTAGCTTCGGCAACAAGCCCCCTGCGGGCTTTAAGCCCTACACCCCGGCGGAGGTCAAGGCGGAGCGGGCCAAGAACCTCACCCCGGCTAAGGTCTACGCCCTCCGCCAGGCCCTGAAGCTCTGATGGGACCCAGGCTTCTCCTCGTGGAGGATGACCTTACCCTAGGCCAACTCGTGGTCCGGGCCTTGGAGGCCCAGGGGTTTCCCGTGCGCTGGGCCAAGGACCAGGAGGAAGCCTGGGTTTTCGTCTGGGAAGAGCCCTTTGACCTCTTGGTCTTGGACGTGCGCCTACCTGAGGGCGAGGAGGCGGGTTTCGCTCTGGCCCGCGCCTTGAGGGAGTCCGGCTTCGCCCTCCCCATCCTCTTCCTCACCGCCAAGGACGCCCTCGAGGACCGCCTCGCGGGCCTAGAGGTGGGGGAGGACTACCTCACCAAGCCTTTTGCCCTCCCCGAGCTTGTGGCCCGGGTCCGTGCCCTTCTCCGCCGGGGGGAGCTCCGGCCGCGGAGGGTGGAGGTTGGCGACGTGGTCTTGGAGGTGGAGGCGAGGCGGGTTCTGAAAGGCGGTACCCCCGTGGGCCTCACCGCCAAGGAGTACCAGGTGCTCGAGCTCCTCTTCCTTAACCCCGGCCGCATCTTCTCCAAGGAGGAGATCCTGGAGCGCATCTGGGGTCCGGGGTACGAGAGCAACTCCAACCTGGTGGAGGTCTACGTGAAAAACCTGCGCAAGAAGCTGGGAGAGGGGATCGTGGAAACCGTGCGGGGCCTTGGCTACCGCGCCCCAGGATGAGCCTCAGGCTTCGCCTCGCCCTTGCCGCTTCCCTCGTGGCCCTGGTGGGTTTGGGGGTGGGCCTTCTCCTCTCCGCACTTCTCCTCTCCCGCCTGGCCCTGGGGGAGGTGGACCAGACCCTACGCCTCCAGGCAAGCCTTCTCCTGGAGGCTGCCTTGGCGGAACCGGACCGCCGGGTTCCCCCGGAGATGGAGGCTGAGACCCTAGGAGGGGATTTCCCCGGGGTTGCTTGGCTTTACGAGCGGGAGGAACTCCGCTGGGAGGGTGGGCTGGGCTCGGCCCCCGACCTATTGCGCGCCTATGGGGGGGACCGCCCGGCCACTGTGACCGGATGGCGGGTGTACGCCTTGGCGAAGGGAGGATACCGGGTGGTGGTGGCCCAACCCCTGGGAGTGGTGGACCGGCTATCCGCCCTTTTCCTTCGCCTAAGCCTCCCCATCTGGCTAGGCTTGGGCGTCCTTACGGGCATCCTCGCCTACCTCTCTGTGGGCCAAGCCCTTTGGCCCTTGCGCCGCCTGGCCCAGGGGGCCGAGCGGTTTACCGTGGTGGACCCTCCCCCAGGGAACGACGAGGTGGCCCGGCTCGCCCGAAGCTTTGCCCGCCTCCTCGCCGCCCTCAAGGCGGAACGGGAGCGGGAGGCGCGTTTTCTCGCTTTGGCAAGCCACGAGCTGAAGACGCCCATCGCTGCCTTCCGCGTGGGGCTAGAGACCCTATTGCGGGCGCGGGAGGTGGACCGGGAAACCCTTAAGCGGCTTAAGCTCCAAGCGGAGCGCCTCGAGGCCCTGGCGGAGAACCTCCTCGCCCTCTCGCGCGCCCAAGCGCAGGACCTAAGGTGGGAGGAGGTGGACCTGGTGGTCCTGGCCGGGGAGGTGTTTGACCGCTTCCAACCTCTAGCGGTGGCCCGGGGCCGGGAAATTCTCCTGGAAACGGAGCCCGTCGCTGTTCAAGCCGATCCGCGCCTCCTAGAGCGCGCCCTCAACAACCTGGTGCACAACGCCCTGGTCCACGGCCAAGGGGCGGTGCGTCTGCGGGTGGGGGTAGAAGGGGGCAGGCCCTTCGTGGAGGTGGGGGACGAGGGACAGGGGCCTGCCCCTGGGAGGGCGGAGGGTTTAGGGATACGGGTGGTGCGCCAGGTGGCGGAGGCGCTTGGCGCAGAGGTTCTTTTGCGCCGCGAGCAGGGGTTTGCCGTGCGCCTGCGCTTCAGGGCCGTTTCAGGGTCCTCCCCTTTAATGGTCCCTGGAGCGGATGCTCCGGAGGTGAAAGGATGAAAAGGGTAATGGGGTTGCTTCTCGCTTCGGCCATGGCCATGGCGGCCTCGGTGGGTGGGCATAACGGGCTTAAGGTGGCGAGCGTCTTCCCGCCCAGGAGCTTGCCTCCGGGTACGGTCTTGGTCCTGGAGGACGCCAAGGGGATGGCGCTGTGGCAGACGGGTAAGGGCACGCTCCCGAGCGCGGAGGAGGTGGGCAAGGCGGCTTACGTAGTGTTTTCCTTGCCTTCGGGGGAGACTTACCGCTACCCCGTGGTGGGAAAGGCCACCAGCCTTGCCTCGGTAAGGGTGCGGGTGGGCAAGAACGTTTACGCCCTTAGTGTCCTGCTCAAGAATAGGCACGTGGCCATTGGAAAGGATGGGAACTTGGGAATGGTGAAAGCCCTTACTTCCTCTAAGGCCGCTCTCCCTAAGAAGCCCTAGAGGTCATCCGGTTTTCCTAAGCCCGCCGTAGAGCACAACCCCCCCACCGGGACCAGCGGTGGGGGTTCCCTGTTCGTTGGGGAGGATCCCACTCCCCGTATGCCCGCCAGGGTGTGGCCTACACGAAGAAGAGCTTTTCCCGGTCCACCTCCTTTAGGTGGCGCACGCCGAGCCGGCCCACTTCTTTAACCAAGCGGTCCGCCAGGTGCAGGGGTGCGGGGAGCCGAGGGAAGGCGAAACCGCTTGCCGGGTAAAGTCGGGTCAGGTGGTAGATCTGTTCCGCCAAGGCCTCTAGGGGCGTCTCCCCTTCCTCGTGCACCAGCTTGAGAGGCCTCGGCGTGCCCCGGAACTCCCGGTGTACGGTGAGGAGCAAAAACGTCCTCTCCTCTACTGGCACGAGGAGGCCATCCAAGAGGCGGCCACGGGTGGGGTAAATCCTGCCACCCCCAGATTTCCGCACGGATACCAGGTCAAAGCCGATCCCTAACTGGCGAAGCTTCGCCAGAGCCAGGGTGAACTCGTCTTTTGGCAGGCGACCGTCGCGAAGGAGGAGAACCCGGGAAGGAAGCCTTCCACGCTTGCGCTTAAAGACCAGAAGGGCCTCCTCCAGGAGGTCCCAGACCACTTCTCCAGGGATGCGTTCACCCGCCTGCGCCTCAGGAAGGCTCCAGAGGAGATGCCCGCCATCGCTCCCCACGGCACAGGCGGCGCCCCCAAAGCGGAAGGACTTCCTGCCTCCCGCATCAAACCCCACGGTTAGGTCCGCGGGGTAGGCCCCTTCCAGCGCTACCACCTGTAACCCCGCCTTGGCGAGAAGCCCAAGAAGGGCGTTTTCTAAGCGATGGCGCTCTTCTCTTTGAATGGGGACGTTGAGGAGCTGGCTCGGGAGCCCCTCCTTTAGGAAGAGGGCCTTAAGGCGGTGGCGCTCTTCCCAAGAAAGGGGTGGGGTGAGAACCAGTACGGCTTGAACGCCCGCCTCTTTCGCCTCTTCCAGGGCTTCGCGAAAGGCGAGGGGCTGGGAAGGGTCCGCATGGATTTCCCGGACATGGAGCCGGGCCTGGCTTGCCCTAAAAGCGTTTTCCAAGGCCTTAAGGAGGAAATCGGGCCATCCTCTCCCCCCATCCAGGCGGAGGAGGGCCAGGGTGGTTTCCTGAGCCCGGTAAAGCCCCACGCGTAGCGCATCCGCCGGCTTGCCGACCCTCCTTCGGGCCCGAAGCTCGGGCATGCGCATACGCCACGCCTTTGCCTCCACGGGCTTGGGGTGTTCCACCCCGAGCCTTCGCGCCACCGAGAGGGCAACCTTGAGCGTTTCTTCCTGGCGTTGGTTCCAAGGGATGGACAAGGCTAGGTTAGATCCCCCTTCTTCGTGGAGGTCCTCGAGGGTAAGCACCGGGATGAGCAGGCTCGTCAGGTGGGGAATTTTCTCCTTGGCGTCCTTGGGGTTTGCCACCCACGCCACCCGGCCCCACCCGCCATCCCGAATCCGTCCTTTGGAAGCGTGGTACTCCACAAGGTTCAGGCCCCCTGGAAGCAGGATGCCTTGGGGGTCTTCCTCCCCTAGCCCGAGGAGCTCCCAGGTGCGGTCATTGTAGGCGTTCTTAACCCGCTTGGGTGGGGGGTGGCCTTGGGCGAGCCAGGCCTCGAGGGTCATATCGCAGAGGATACGGTAGGTGGGGTCAACCTCCAGGACCATCGCTCCTTCGGCGGAGACCCAAAGGTCTAGAGCCGCTCCTTTTAGTACCCGCCACCCGGGGCCCCGGGCGTGTTCTTTCCGATAGAACGCCCACCCCTCAACCCAGAAGCCCTCCCGGCGGAACTGTTCTAGCACCTCCCGAAGCAGCCTGCGGGCCAGAGCGGAAAGGGCATCCCGCTCGGAGGGGTTGCGGGGGTTCAAGACCCTTCGCGCCAGGGGGCGGAGGCGGTAGGTGTAGGTGTTGCCCCGCCAGCTAAGGGTTCCCTCTAGCAGGAGGGACTCCGGCGGCGACCAGGTGAGGAGCGAGTCCCCCATGCGCGCCGTTCGCCCTCCCGCCCGGTTGGCCAGGAGGGCGAGGAGGGCATGCACGTCCTCCCTGCTAGGGGGTGGGTTGAGCTCGCTAACCAAGAGCCAGGGCTCTCGCTCCTCTGGACGGAGAGGCCGCAGGAGGAAGCGGTTGAGACGAACCTCGAGGCTTCTGGAATCCCCCATCATTCGGTAGCAGTTTAAACGAGCAATGGAATCCAAGCAAGGGGGCTAAGGCGTTCTAGTGGACAAGGCTAGGGCTTGGGAAAGATGCAAATGGCATGGGATTGGGCAGGTGGGGAGCCAAGCCCACTCCCAAAGCCCTGCCTCCTGGGGGCGGTAGGGCGGGCCTCGAGGCCTCCCCTGCGACCTTTGGCGGTTTCCCTGTGGTATAGGTGCGGCAACCCTACCCTTGGGGCTTTGGAATCCGCAGAGAAGACGCCGGGGACTTCGGTCCCAGGGGTTGTCAACGTTTCCCCTGCGGAAAGAAATAGGGTCCCCTTTATGGAACCGGCTAGATCCGAGCCTTGGTAGCGCACACCCCCAGGGCTTGGACTGCCCGGTACCGCCTCGTCCTCGGCGGGGTGCGCCCGGATAGGGCTCGGGTGGATGGCCTCGAGGGAAAGCCGGAGGATATCCCCGTGGGGATTTCCTCCCCGTTGGTCCCGCCCGCGCGCTTTCCACACGTGGCCCCGGTATAGCGCGGTGGAGGGCAAGGGGGGAGTGGCGGTGGGCCAAGGGGGCGAGGGCGAAAGCGGTGGGGGGAAGACGGGTTGAAAACCACCTAATCTGGAGGTGGCCTGCCTGCGGCCCTTGACCCGCTCCGCAGGGCTTTCCTTTGGGGACCGGGCGTGTCTGGCTTTGGGGGAACGATTGGGGCTTTGTGCCCTCGCCCCTGAGCCCTGGTGGGTGGGGCTCACCCTCGGCGTGCGCCTGGAGGTGAGCCCCACCTGGTGCGCCATCCCCCAGGCCCGCTAATCCCGCAGGCCCAGCCGATACCGGACCAACGCCTCCAGGTTCAACATGAAGGAGAGGGGCGTGCGGGACAGGTTCACCAGCTCCCTTATCACCCACTCCTCCTGAAACTCGGTGAGGTGCTGGGCGTTCAGGCGCTTCAGGACGATCTCCGCCGCCTCACGGGGTTTGAGGCTCAACAGCATGGGGTTGTCCCGCACGCCCACCGATAGCCGGGGCCGAAGCCAAGCCAGCATCTCTGCCCACTCTTCCGGGGTAAGGGTGCGCTTCTCGGACATGGCTTGCTTACCTCCAGTCCCAGGTCAGCAGGTAGTGCCCTGGGCGTACCGCTTCCAGGATCCTGCCAAGCCCCTGCCACCCCTTGAGTTCCTCGGGGAAGGGGGTGCCCATGATAAAAGGCGCTTCACCGCCCGTCATCCCGTCAAAGTACACCATGAGGAGCGAGCCCCCCGGGAAGGTAGCCAGATGGGCATACTCGGGGTAAAAGCCCACGGCCTTGAGCAAAAGGTCGTCTATCCCCCCCACGTACCCCATGGACAACCACTCCAGGAGCTCCTCCTCCGAGAAGGCCTGGTGGACGGGCTCTTTGAGGTCGAGGTCAAGCTCCCAAAGGAGCTCAATTAGGAGGTCCTCTGCCTGCGAGGCGTTGGTATCGTAGATGCCATCCGTGGGGAGCTCGTGCGCGTAAGCGATGAGGAGGGCCGGGTCTTGGCCTCGAGCCCCGACCTCCTCCTGGGGGCCTTCGGCGCAATCCAAGAGGTTGTCCAGCTGCGAGGCCACCCAGCTCCTTGGCAGGTGGCGCACGAAGTCCAGGGCCCGTTGCAGAGGCATACGCCCTAACCGCACCGCTTCTTGGAGCTCCCGCAGATCCCTCAACCACCAGTTTTCGCACTCGGGGCTCAGGATCATGATCTCGCCCGCATCCCGCTCCGCCAGCACGATGCGCACCGGGATGGGTGGCGGGGGAGGGAAGGGGGAAAGCCGGGCCTGGGCCAAGCGGGCGATGAAGGGAACGGAATCGGCGGCCAAGTCCTTTAGCGCCCTTTGAGGGGCCTGGGGGTGGAGTGCCGCCACCCACCGCTGGAGCCAACCGCCCTTAGCCCAAGCGGCCACCTTTTCGGGCTCCTCGCGCCACGTGGGCGCCTCCCACCCCTCGAGGCCACCCCGTTCCCTCATCCGGAGCTCTGCCGAGGCCCAGAGTTCCAGCCCACGCCGATCCAGGTTCTCCGCCAGGGAAAGGGCTTTCTCGCCCCACTCACGCTTCTTGAGTTCCTGCAAGAACCAGTCCACCGCATTCATACCCTGCCTCCTTTCCTAGGGACGGGGGATTAGGTTAAGCGTCATCGCCCTCCTCCACCACCTCCAAGGCGTAGCCCCGGTAGACCAGGGCGAGGGGGGGAGCCTTGGCCTTGAGGTATTCCCAAGCGTACCCGTCCCCGTAGTGCGCCTTCACGGCCTCCCAGTACTCCCGGGCCTCTCCCGGGGGAAGCCCCTCCACGTCCCCCTCGTAGAGCAGGTTGCCCTGGAGATCGGAGAGGCGCACCTTCCTCACGCCGCCTTGCCACCTTGCCCCATCGCTTCCCTTGCCCTTCCTGTCGGGTGCCATATCGTCTCTCCTTTCCATCCTCAGGATACGGGGGGTAGAATTTCCGTTGGACGGAAATCGCGGGGTTGGGGTAGGGTAATCCCGTGAGGCGGAGCGCTTGGGAAGTGTACGAGTGGGTTCTGGAGGCGGCGCGGCGGGAAGGGTTGGGCGTAGGGGAGGGGGAGATCGTGCGGGCCCTGCGCCGCCTGGGCCGGAGCGCCTTCCGGGCCTTCGCCCAGAGGCTTGGGCTCAGCCCCAAGTACCTCCGGCACGATCTCCTGCCGGTGGCGGATCTCCCGGAGGTGTTGCGGGAGGCCTTGCGCCAGGGGTTGCCCTTGCGGGAAGCCCACCGCCTCCACCGCCTGGTGCGCCGGGGCCTCCTGACCCTTGAGGACCTGGAAGGGAAGCCCCCCGAGGCTTTGGCGGCTTTGCCCTACCCGGACCTGGAGGTTCCCCTCGAGGCCCCCATCTGGCTCTTCCCCCCGGATCCAAGGGGAAGGGAAGCCCTTTCCCCGGTCGTGGCCAAGGCCCTCGTCCTGCGGTACACGCAGCGGGGGGAGCTGGTGGTGGACCCCATGGCGGGGTACGGCACCGTGGTGGAGGCCGCGCGCGCTCTGGGCCGCAGGGCCTGGGGTGGGGACATCCAACCCCTGGGGCCCTCCGTGGAGCGGGCGGACATCCGGCACTTAAGGGAGCGGTTCCGCCGGGAGGCGGCCCTTCTCGTGCTCCACCCCCCCACCTTCGCCGCCTTCCAAAAGGAAGGAGGTCGGGACCTGGATCCGGAGGAGCGGTACGCCGCCTATGTCCAGTACCTCACCGACCTCGTGGGGTACAGCCTCCCCGCCCTGCGGCAGGGGGGCAGGCTCGCCCTGGTGGTGAGCCCGAGGAAGGAGATCTCCCCCAAGGAGGCCCAGGAAGGGCGGGACTTTTTCCTTTCCCCCTTTGAGCGCGCCCTGGCCGAGGCGCTTTCCCTCAGGCCCGTCCGCTATCACCTGGCGGTGAGCCGGGATGGGCGTCAGGACTGGCACGTGTTCGTGGGGGAAGCCGGCTAGCCTCCACCGCTCCCCGCCCCCTTGGCCTGGCGCAAAGGAGGAGGGGGGCCTCGAGGTCATGCAGGCCCCACGGCATCACCGCCAGCGCCTCCACCATCTCCTCAGGCAACAAACGGGAAAACCCCTTTTGCGGAGCCCCAAGAGGAGCCCCGTCTGGTGCGGCTGTCGAGGCTTTGGCCCCACACCCACTTCCGCCTCCACCTGCTCGGCCATCGTGAGGAGGAAGAGGTGTTCTGGGACTCGGGTGCGGAAGGAAAGGGGGAAAGCTATGGTGAATGGGAGGCGTAGCGTTATTGCGTGTTCTGCCCACAAGCACGGGCGATCCTATGGGCCCCGAATGGGTGGTCCACCGGGAGGCGGTCTGGGTGGGCTTAGAGGGCCCCTATTTCTTGGCGGGAAGGGACCCAGTAGGCTTCCTCGTACTCCCTGGGCTCCCTCCTGCGAGGGGGGCCATCCTCGAGGCCATGGGGGAGAGACCCCGTTGAGGGGTACAAATAGGGTGCTAAAGGCACAACAAGGCCGATGGCTTGCCAAAAAAGAAGGCGTCGCATCCCCCCATACGCGCGCCAAACGCGGTTTCCGGAGGGCGAGTCCCCCTCCTCCCAGGGTGTTGTGATGTACAATAGCGATGTATGCTGCGCAAGCAGGTCTACCTCACCCCCGCGGAGGACGCCAAACTGAAGCGTTTGGCCCGCGCCACGGGGCGCACGGAGGCGGAGATCCTCCGCCTAGCCCTGGATCTCCTCCCGGAGGACGAGGCCCCCCTCTTCTTGGCGCTAGCCGAAGAGGGTCTGCTGGAGGTTCCCGAACGGGTGGTGACCCCCAAGGGGATGGAGGAGGCCTACCGCCGCTACCTGGAGCGGTTGGCGGGGCGCAGGCTTGGGCTCTCGGAAGCCGTCTTGGCGGATCGGGAGGGGCGGTGATTCCCCCCTTTTTGGACACTTCGGCCCTGGTGAAACGCTACGATCCGCACGAGCCCGGCGGTTCAGAGGTAAGGGCGCTTTTGGAAGGGGCAAAAGCAGTCTTGGTCAGTTCCTTGGCGATCGTGGAGGCGGTGTCGGCCTTCCGGATCAAGGAGCGGCAAGGGGTTTTCACCCCCGAGGAAGTACACCTGGCCGTGGAGGCATTGGAGGCGCACGCCGCCCTCCAGTACCGCTCCGTGCCTCCGAGGCCTCCTGTCCTGCGGGAGGCCAAGCGCCTTCTCTTGCGCCACAAGCTCCGGGCCTACGACGCCCTACACCTGGCCACCGCCCTGGTGGTGGCCCGGGTAGGCGGGTTGCACCCCCAGGAACTCCCTTTTTGGACGGCGGACGAGGAGCAGGCGAAAGCGGCCGAGGCGGAAGGTTTGGCCGTGAGGCGGGTGTGAGGGGGAGCGGGTCCTTCGAGGTTATTGGACCTCCCCGGGTGTGAGCCCCAGCAACCTAGGGGACGCCCGTATCCTCCTGGGGTTCTTCTTTTGCCTGGGGATGTACGCCGGCGCTCGCGCGCTCGCGTGCACTTGCGATCGCCTCAGATGTTGCCAATCACTCCCCCCTTCCCCCCTCCACAACCTCGCCCAAGCGGATAGGCGTGCACGCGCGGGCATGCCCGGTCATACCAAATGTTGCCAATGAGCACCACCGGGGTAGCAGGGGCGGGCATGTGCGGTCATCACAGATGTTGCCAATAGGCATCTTCCGTCCGGCCCCGGGTAGCAGGTGCGAGCGTGCGCGGTCATACCACGTGATGCCAGGGTGTGATATACTTCTGAGGGAATAGGAGTGGTAGAAGCCTTTTGGAATAAAAAAGGAGGAACTTGTTATGGGAAGGAAATACCGTAGCCCTCCTCTTGTGGAAGCCCTTTGCGAATTCAGGTTAACGCCGGATACACCGTGGGATATGACAATTCCCGGTTTGTTTTACGAAACGGTAAAACATGAGTTTCCGGTAAAAGAACAACGGGTTGTTCAGGAAGTTGAACTTATACAAGGGCCTCACGGCATTCAGCAGCAGATTCGCACCAAAGAGATGATTTTGCTGTTTACACAAGACAGGAAGATGCTTATCCAGCTCGGCCCTCACCTCTTGGTGATCAACGCACTAAGGCCCTATCCTGCGTGGCAAAGGTTTAAGGCGCTAATTGAAATGGCTTGGAAAAGTTTAGGGCAAGTTTTGGAGATAAGGGGCTTGCAACGGATAGGTTTGCGATACATTAACAAAGTTGAATTGCCCAGTTCAGAGGCCAGGCTGTGGGACTATTTTGAATTCTACCCGTTCGTTGGACCTCGGCTGCCGCAGAATTTGTCCACCTTTATCGTAGGTGGGGAGTTCTCTTACGCAGGGGGTAGAGATTGCTGTCGCGTTCAGCTTGCGCCTTCGCCCGAACCTTCCGAGGCTAAGAAAGCGTTTATCCTGGATATCGACTACTTTTTAACCCAGCCTTCAGGCGTTAATGTTTCTGAGGTTCCAGATTGGATTGAAGAAGCACACCGACACGTGGAGGATGTTTTTGAAGGCTGTATAACGGACCGCCTTAGGGAATTGTTTGAGGAGGTGGAGTGAGATGCCAGTCAGAGGCAGCACTCACCTAGTGGAAAGCAAAGCGCGTGGTGTGTGGGGTGGAATACATTTGTCGCAATCGTTGCAGTTTGGCTCTCAGGAGCCCTCTTTCCCTGTACAAGTGATACCGGTAAAGAGCCAAGAATTGTCGGTCTATCTATCTAATCTTTCTGCTCCCAAAAGAGAAATTACGCGTTCTCTTGCTTTCACGGAGGAAGTTACAGAGATGTTGAAGCAGCTCAGGAATATGAGCGTCCGTATACGTGCTGCATCTGACACGCTATTGCGATATTTTGTAAAACACCCACGGCTTATTAAGACAACGCTCGATCTAGCAATAATTGCCCGTGAGAAACTCCCAGATGCCAAATTGTATTTGGAGATTGATTTGGATCCCGAAACGGACGAAGAGCACATTGTGCTCTATGCGCGATTTGCACGCTACGATCAAGAGACTGTGCCGAGGATTCGCAAAGCCCGGAAAGCGTTTCTGTCGCGTCTGGGTGATGAGCCAGATTGGCCATTGCTGACAACAGACTTTCGTAGCCCACAGGAGGTAGAGTAGTGGCGTTTGATTGGGAGGAATACCTACGAATTGCCAATTTTTTGAGAAATCCTCCCCCGTCTTCTTTTTCACTAGAAGCTGCGCAACGATCGGCAGTCAGTCGTGCATACTACGCAGCCTTTTGTTGTCTGCGAAACTATGCGGAAAAACATTTGGGCTTTCGGCGCAAAAAAGGACCTTCAGACCATCAAAAACTTGGGGAATACCTAAAAAAACGCGGTGAGGATTGGAGGAGTATCGTTGACTGTTTGAGGGAATTGCGTGTATGGCGCAACGATTGCGATTATGATGATGAGGTCGGCGATCTCAATACAATGGTGTCAAATGCGATTTCCACTGCTGAACATATAATACGCTCTTTAGGGCATTCCCGGAACTCAGTCTGCGGCTGAATTATCATCTTGACGTACAAACCCACTATCTAGCTTGCGACTGACCGCAGTATCTATCGTAGACCTCACTCTCAAAACGCTTCAAGCCCAAGGCCCCGCAAGCACTTCAAAGCCACCTTCATTGAACGTGTTTCCATGCTTCTTGGTGGGTGCGTTTCCTTTGCCCCTACTGGACAGACGCTTGGTGGGATTTGGCAGCGTGGCTGAATCTGCTCTTGCTGGCCCCATCCTCATGGGGCTGCCAATACCATTCCCGCTTAGATGCCCTCAAGGCCCCCTACCCCTAGACCGCCCTCCCCCCTCAGGGGATAGCCCCCGAGCGCCCTCGAGGGTTCCCTAGGGCACGGGGCTTCGCCCACGGCCAAGGGGGCCATGCCGTCGCCTGAGGTTCTGGAAGCCCTGAAGGCCTTGGCGCGGCTCTCTGGTCCCCTCGCCGTCGCCTTCGTGCGGGGTAAGGCGGAGCGGGTAGCCGGTCCCCTCTTGGGGGCCCACCACGCCCTGGTCCAAGAGGCGGCCCAGGAGGTGGTGGACGCTTTCGCCCCAGGGAGGGACGGCATAGTCCTGGTGAGCCCGGAGCGGGTGCGGGTGGCGTACCGGGAAGAGGGCCTGGGGGCCTAACGGCCCCACGGGGGGGAATAGGAGGTAGCTGGTGAGCGCAAAAGTGGACCAGGAACCGGAGCGCCTCGAGGCCGCCGCCCCCTTCCTCTTGGCGGAGGTGCGGGCCTTGGGAGAGCTTTTGCCCAAATACCCGAGGTTCAAAGGGGAAGGGGGAAGGAGTTGGAAGGCTCGGCCCATGCCCGCCTCACGGGCTTGACAACAGCCCGGGGGCCTTGCTCCCCCACGGCGTAGGGCAGAAAGGAGGCACTGGACGGAACGGACAACCCCCAAGGAGCGGATGCTGGCCTTTCTGGACAAGCTTAAGAAGGCGGAGGCGCTCCTGAAGGAGGAGAAGCTGCTCCCCGTGATGGGGTGCAAGGACCTCTTTGTGGTGGAGGGCCAGGAGGGAAAGGGGCACTACCTGGTGGACCTGGGCGCGGAGACTTGCACGTGCCCCGCCTGGACCCAGGGCAAGAGCCGCCCATGCAAGCACCCTTTGGCGGCGGTGCTCCACCTGTGGAGGGAGGGAGGAAGGACCGGACATGCCACGCGGGCGGTGGGGGAAGGGCCGGTCGCCTAGTACGAGCGTGGTCCCGGGGGGTCAAAGCCCCCCACGCTTTTGGGAGGTGGCATAAGCAAGCTTTGGGCCTTGGAGATGGCGGCGAAAAGGAAGGGCCTCGAGGTGAGGGTGATGCGCCAAGGATGGCGGACCCTTCTGGAGCCACGGAGCCCTGGAGGGAAGGCGGTGCGGGTAGGGAGGGGCGGCCTCGAGGCCGCCCTAACCCGGGCCCTTCGGAGGTGGGCGTGGAGGCCCTTCTTCTGTCCCTCTTCCTCATGGGCCCTGGGCTGGGTTACTCTGTCCATTCAGACCGGGCTTTTAGGGAAAAGAGAGGGTGTGGGGGAGCTATAATCCTTTGCTTTTGCGTCCAGGGGGATCCACGAGCCCCCCGCACCTCCTCTTTTCCTTAGATCGGCTTGGCCAGGCCCATGCCGTAGGTGGTTTTCGCCCCTACCCCGCTGAAAAAGGAAAACGCGTGGAGACGCCCCAGGGCTTCCTGGGCATCCAGGCTTTCGCTCCAGAGTTTTACTCGGACCTCCCCTGTGAAACCCGGGAAAAATGCCTTCCCCGCCTGAACCCTGTGGAACCGCAACTCGTGAAAACCCGCGAGTTCTGCGTCTAGCTCAAAGAGCTCCCGGAGGGCCGCCTCCTCCTTGGGGTTGAAGGGATAAGGGCTGTGGGCTTGCCATTTGTCCAAGAGGGAGCCGAGGATTAGCCGTGGTTCCGGAAGGGGCGTAAAGCGGGTGCGCCCGCCCGGCTTTGAGGTGATGAAAACCGTGGGACTGAGAAACCGAAGGTGCAATCTATTCCTTGGGGGAGCTAACCTGAGCGCTTCCCAAGAGGTTGCTCCGGCCAGGGGATGAGCCTCGGGGGTTGCTAAAACCCGTCTCAAGCGAAAGGGGCTATCCCCTAGGAGAAGCCCCTCGGGGGCAGCCTCCAACAGGGTCCGCAATAGGGGGGCGAACAGGGCATCGTCCAGGGGGGTGAAGCGTAGGAGGAGAACCCCGTCCCTCCCGCCGATGGGCGCTAGGGTGAAGGGCTTACGTGGGGCCCCGTGGAGCCGGGCCGCAAGCTGGGGGTCCAAGCGGGAGAGCAGGGCGAAGAAGAGGCCATGGGCGTACTTGGCGGGGTAGAGGAGGGGCTTATCTCCCAAGAGCTCCAGGACCACGGCGTAGGGCATCAGGACTCCTCTTCCTCGTTTTCTTCGGCTTCCTCTTCCTCGTCTTGGGAAACCTCTTCCATTGGCTCTGCCCAGGCCGAGTCCGCCAGGTACCAGATGAGATGACCGCACGCGTTTTGCCCGGGAGCTGGTCGGAGTCCAAGACTTCCCCTGGTGTCCCTACGGAAATCCCCCCCGGATAGACCAGCTGGACCCGCTGCGGGTCTGGATGGCGAATGCGTAGGAAGACCTTGGGTAACTCTACGAAGCCCAGTTCGGGGTCGTAGTCAAAGGGGTATTCCACCACCAGCTCCCGCCCGTAGAGCTCTCCGGAGCGGAGGGGTGTTTCGTACCACCCCCGCCCCCCCTCTTCCCGGTTGGCCCAGACCCGTTCCACCACCTGGGTCGGGGTGAGCTCCTCCTTCCGGCCCACGAGGCGGTCTATGGGGACCTCCACCTCGTCCTCACCTTTGCGCAGGCGCACGCTGGGCGTCCAGCTACGGGTGGCCACGAACCCCTTACGGTGAAGGGGCTCCTGGGTCAGGTCGAGGCCGTAAACGTGACGACCCCTCGGACCTTAGTCCGAGGAGTCGCCACCGGCCTGGCCTTACACCTCCCTTAAAGGAGCTTTCGGCGGGATAGCGAAGACTGCCCAGGGCCGCCACGAGCCCCCATGAGGTGGGTGCGATAGCCCAAGCTCCCTCGCCGATGGGTTGGGGGAGCGCCCCGCGCCGCACCTCCTAGGGGGTTTCCTTGGGGGAGGCGGTTCGCGAGGGTCCCGGCATTGGTTTCAGGGCATCCGAAGGTTGCAGCGAAGGTCCCGCAAATGCCCCGCTTTTCTGGTTCCTGGGGTGGCGGGTGGGGCGGTGCGTTTAAGGAATTTGTAAGCCCCCCTGTGGAGCATAGGCATCGAGGACCCCAAAGGTCCTGGAACGAGGTGGGACCATGCGGAACAAATGGACTTTGGCCCTGCTAGCCCTGGGTTTGCTCCTCGCCGCCTGTGGGGGCGGGACGGGGGGCAGGGACACCAGCGACGTGACCGTGTCCCTCGTGGACCCGGCGGGTGCCCTGGTGGGGGCCGTCTACCGGGTGGGTTCGGGGGAGTGGCGGGAGCTCCGCTTCGCGGATGGGCAGGCCACCTTCCAGGCGAGCGGGGTGTACGAAGTGGTGGCGCGTTGCCGGGGAGAACCGGACAGGGTTTACCACACCAAAGCCACGCCCACCCAGATGGACCGCGTGGTGATCCCCTGTTCTACGGTGGATGCCCCGCAGGTGCAGGTCACCCTCACCGCCCAGCTCCCCCCCACCATCGGCCAGAGGCCGGTTGAGGATGGAAGCACCAGCTTAACAGCCGAGCTTGACGTGAGGTTTTTCCCCCTCCTGGGGTGGGCTCTAATCCCGGAAGGTGGGGCGGTACAATCCCGCCGGGCTCAGGCGAGGCCTTACCTGCCTGTAGGTCTGCAGGATGTTGTCCTGACGGTTGCGAATACGGGCGTTACGGGTACGGGCCTTATACACTGCCTGGCGCCAATGGGGTGGAAGCGGGTGCAGCTGGATATTCGGGGTAGTCAAAGCTACACCGTGGGGGAAGAGGGGTGGCAGCCATTCCACGCCACGCCCTCGCTAAGCGTGTCTTCTCGTAATAACCCGGGCGTTCCTTCGATCTACGTTGCCTACTTTAGGGAAGGCATGCGGAGCCTGGGCGGTGTTGGCTTTTCCGACGGTACCTTGGCCTGCCAGTACGGTACCCTTCCACCCCGGGAAGGGGGCGTGTACCTTGGCATCGCTGTGGATTATGTCTTCTCCGAAAGCGGGACTGGGTGGCAAAAGTTCGCTGTCTTGAAGGATATCGGAGGGCAAGACTGGACGGTGGAGATGCCCCCGCCCTGGCCCGAGGGTGGCCTGACCGTTTCGGGCGCCACGCTGACCCTTAACTACCCAGGCGCGCTTAGCTATGCCCTCCAAGCGAACGGCTTCTTGCGGGATAGGGAAACCCAGGCCGAAATCCCCCTTTTCGCCATCCTCTTCCCAGAGGGCGGGGCCGTTGTGTACACACCTCCGGACGCTGGCGAGGAACTCGGGTATGGGGTGGCGCCTTCGGACACGTATTCGGTAGAGGCTTTGGCCTTCACCCGGAACAACAATAACAGCTTGCCTTCAATCCTCTTTGCCCCAGGGGCTATGCCCGATGAGGCCACCTTGCGGGGGCTAGATCTCGCCGTTGCTAGCCTGTTCGTGGGCCAGGGAGACTGAAGGTCACCTCGCGGGGAAAGAGGGACGAGCCTGGGCGAAAGGGAGGATTTCCCGGGGTGCGGGTCGTAGCGGCGTTCCCCCATACCCTCCCGGTTCGCCCCATCCGGGGTGCGGGCGAGGCGCATTTCCCTAGAGCGCGGGCCTTCAACCCGTTGCCCCGCGGGGGATAGAGGGGTTTTCTCTCCTTTCGTAGCCCTCCTAGCCCAAGTTGAACCGTTGGGGAGGTCCTCGAGGCCCTCTTTTCCCCGCGCGGGCACCGGCAGGGTTACCACCCTCCTAGGCTTGGAGGGCCGAGGCTTTCTGCGCCGTCCTTGGGCCCGCAGTGCGGTCTTGGGCGGGAGTGCGGGGAAAGCCCCTTTTCGGAGATGACCGGATGTGGCGGCCCTGGTGGTGGTGGCACGCGTGGCCCTCCCACACGCCCCCCGCAGTACCCCTTCTCCGCTTAGGCTCTCAAACTGGCGAGGCCTGTCGCCCCCCGGTGCGAATCCCGCCCGGTTCAGGTCCCCCCAAGGGGCAAGGGGGCTCGCCTTGGAGGCCTACCCTAAGGTAAAGGAGGCACAAGACCCCCCGAGCTCTCAAGTTGGTTCACGGAGGAAGGCACCAAAGCCTTGCGCGCCTGCCCCCGGCGGGGTTGCTTTAAGGAGAAGGCGCCCAGGCGAGGATCCTTCTCGGGCAAAGGGCGTCCACCGTGTCTCCTATACCCAGTTGACCCCGGTCGTTGAGACCCCATGCGTAGAGGACAAGGTTGCCACCCTCCTGGACAACAGCCAAGGAGAAATCGTACCCCGCTTTCACCAGCACGGCCCCGCTGAGAGTACCTGTGCACCCTTCGCCTTTGACCTGCACCGGGGTAGGGGAGGAGTTGCCAGAATTGCCCTGGCCCAACTGGCCGTGGTCATTGCTCCCCCAGGCCCACACCCGGCCGTTTTGGTCAAGGGCCAGGTTGTGGGTTCCCCCTGCCGTGATGAAGCGGATCTGAACCCCAGAGGGAAAGGGCACGCGCTGGGGTGTGGAGGTGCTTGTCAAGGACAAGTCCTGTCCCAGCTGGCCCTCGGCGTTGCTCCCAAAGGCCCACACGCTCCCGTCCCTCCTCAAGGCGACGGAATGTTCCCTACCCCCAGCCACTTGCACCACGTCGGCGAGGCCGGGGACCTGTTGAGCGTACCGGTCGCTCACATTCGCTATTCCCCTTTGGCCATGCGAGTTGCTGCCAGTGGTCCACACGGTACCGTCCTCCAAAAGAAGGAGCGCATGGCCATCCCCAGCATCCACGCTCTGCACACCCACCAGGGGTTGCCCTTCGGCCCGGAGAAGAGGCCTGGGGTCGTAGTACCAGTCGTCATTTTGGGTGAGGACATGGGAGTGGTTGACATTATCCCCAAAGCCCAAGACCCGGCGTTCATTATCGCGCACGTGGATGACCAAACTAAAGTCGCGCCCTGCCTCTATAGCCACCGCATTTGCGAGGTGCTCGCTGCCGCCTTCGGCCACCACATAATCCGGGGGTTCAAAGGTACGGGTTCCGGTGGGGTATCCCTGCGGACGGCCCAGCTGGCCATAGGGGTTCACACCCCAGCTTTGCAGCCGGCCGTCCCCCATTAGGGCCAAGGCATGTCTTTGGTTTTCGCCTATGCCGAACTGGGCTGCCACCGCGATAGCCTCGTCCAAGCCCGGTATCTTGGCGGGCGTTGACCGGAAAGGCAGGGTATCCGGGTCCTCCGCCAGCTGCCCAAACCGGTTATCGCCCCAGCCATACACGCCATCTGGCTTCACGAGAAGAACGAAGTCGGTTCCCGCGGCGAGGATTCCTTGGAACCGCATAGGGTCACCATGGGTACCGTTGCCGCCCTCTGGGGGGCTTCCCGTGGGCCCAGCGCAACCAGAGAGGACAGCCAAGCACCCAACCACGAAAGCCAAAAAGGTGACACGCTTCCCCATAGTTCCCTCCTACAAACCCAGCCCCGCAAGCGCGGTGGCCACGCCTAGCGAAACCGCGGACACCTCCTGGTGGGAACGGGCGCTATCCCCTTGTGGCCTCGCGCCCTCGAGGGGAAGGGCACCCTTGCCTGACCGCATCCAAGGCTTGCCCATGGTTTGCCTCCTGTCGGAGCGCCTAAGCGCTCCATCTCTAAGCTTCTCCACCGCCCCTTACAAATCCCTTAAACCGCTCCTTTGCCCTTGGAGGAGGGGAAGGCGCTCCTACGGAGGCAGGCCCCCTTGGGGATGCGGAGGGGCCTCTGCGTGGGGACCTAGACGGAAGGGTGGACCGCGCCGCGGGAAGCCGCCTCACGTCCATCCTCCCTGGTGAGGCACGGGGTAAGGGTGTGGAGGCCTCGGTCACCAGCGGTTTCCCGTTGCCCCCCTGGCGAATCGGGTAGCTCCTTCTCCCGCCCAGGTCAAGCAAACGCACGTCCGGATAGGGGGCCCCTTGGAACTTTCTTCCCTGTGGGAAGCGTCGCGCGGGGGACCGCCGGCCGTGCGCCCGCCTCACCGGCTTTCCCGGCGGTCTGATTCGGGGAGATGGGCGTTCGCGCAAGGAAAGAGGGCTCGCGCTTCGGGCACGACAAGCTCCGCCCTGGTCAGGGCCACCTTACCGCCGGGATCACCGGCTCTGCCCGAGCCTGGGCGAACGCCGCGTAGGAGAGGACACTTCGCTCTCTGGATGGGCGTCGGAGGCGGCCCAAAGGGTCTTCTCCTCCCAGGGGCAAAAGGCCTGGCGGAAGCAGAGGCAAGGGGTTTCCTCCCTAACTCCCCTGGGGGAAGTGTCCCTCCAGGACGTACACCCCCGGTGCCTCGCGCATCGGGCGTGCACGGAGGACAACGCCATAGTCCTCCGCCTCCAATAGGGAAGCGTGGGCGGCAGGTCCACGGGCTCGGGGTATGGGGCGAGGAGGTGCGGCACGAGGCTGCCCTCCACCACCCATGACGCCACCAATCGCGCGCTTTCTCCCGCGCTGCGGCGAAGTACCCTTCTGGACTTAGGGAATGGGACCTAGGGGTGCGGCCAGGAGGGGCGTCCGGAACGTCGGTAAAGCCTAGCTTTCTCCAGTGAACGAGGCGGATGGCGCTCCTACCGGGACCACGAACGAATCCTCGGCCTTAAAGCCCAAAGCACTCTGTAGTGGTTAGAAGACTTTTCTCTACTTCCACCTCCAAAGCCACCAGAGCTGTTCGCTTGGAGCGCTCAAGGGCACGGTAAACCCCTTGGGTCCTTCTCCTACCGCGCGAGGAGCTTGCCCACCTCCAAGGCCTCCTAGCCCAGGTCCGGCTTCCCCGGGTGGGCCCCACCGCGGGCGCGACGCCCCCGGCCCCCTTCTCCCCCAATCTCTAAGGCCGAGCCAAGGCCGCCGCTTCCTGTGCGGGCCTCCTTCCAGAGTGGGCGGTTTCGGGGAAGAGGGTGGAGGGGAGCCGGCTTTCCAAGAAGAGTCCGTCCCTTTTTTCGCAGGGTGCTCTACGCAACGTTGTTGGCGGCGCGGCGGGATGAGGAGATGTGGGGCTCGTACGAGGTTTTGCTCGCGCCAGGGAAGCGGGACGGAAAGCTCTGGTAGCCGTGGCCCACAAGCTTCCCCGGCGGACGATGGGGGGTTAGGGCGCCCCATCAAGTCCAGAACTTTGCGGCCACCGGTTGATAGAACAAGGCAGCATCATCCCAAAGACCCATTCCCTTCCAAAGTGCGCTTCCACGGCCTTCAGGATAGCCTGGCCGTCCCGGAGGGCTTTTTCCGCCTCCTCCCGGGTGTAAGCCTCCTTGGGGGTGAGGCCAGGTAGGGCGTCGGGGTAACGGGTGGGGATGTAGAGCTGGTCCAGAGCGAGGGCCTGAGGGAGCAAGGACCGGAGAGCCTCTCCGATATCCCCGGGAAGCTCCCGAACCAGCCGGGCTAGGCTGTGGCCCCTGGGGCCAGGCCCTGGGCGATCCAGAGGCCTTTAAGGGCCCTTTCCCCTGCCTGCCTGATAGGCCAAGAAGGCCGCTTGGGCGAACTTCCCCACCTCCAGGAGGGCCTGCCCCGTCTCCCAGTCGTCCTGGGCCTGGGCGAGCCACCTCTGGCCTTCCTCACGCCGCTTTTCCACGCTCATAAAGGGGTATGGCCTCCCGGAGCACCCCCTTAAGGAAGGGGAGGTCGCTCCTTTCGGCGAGCTCCTCGGGGGTCAGGACCAGGGCTTCCACGGGGAGGGGAGCATCGGCCAAGAGGTTGAGGACCAGTTCCAGGCGGGCCAGGGGCGGGAGGGAGGTGCGGGCCACCACCAGGAGGTCCAGGTCCGACCTTCGGTCCGCTGTGCCCCGGGCGTGGGAGCCGAAGAGGTAGAGGGCTTCCAGGTCTAGAGCCCCCTTAAGCCGCTCCGTGGCCTGGACCAGGTACGCCTGCAGGGGAGCGTCCATGCTCATAGCGTAAGGCATCCCAAGGGCCCAAAGGTGTGCACAGGGAGATCTCTAGCCGCCATCATCCGATTTCTGCGTGTGCTAGCTCGTCCGCAAGTCTCCACCCCGCATCCTTCAACAACACTTGGCCTTGAATGGGGTTGTGGGCCACCGGACGCCGGTCTACCCGCCCCCCCATCTCCACCCTGACTGGGCTATTCGGTGAAACCTTGACGAGCACACCCAAAGCTGAAAGCCCTGGTCCCCCAGCGAAGCGGGTAACGACAGGGGGTTCACCGCCCGGCTGGAGCCCATGAAGGCCTACCGCTTTGAGGGGAGGCTCCACGAGGGGAGGCTCCTGGCGGAAAGGGCCTTCCCCTTGGGGAAGTGGGTGGCCTGGAAAAAGGGAGGCCCCGAGCCCGAGCCCATCGCTGGGGAGAGAAACCCCTACCTGGAGGAGGCCGGGCGGAAGGCCCCGAAAACCGAGGAAGGGCCACGGGCCGAGGCGCCCCCGCCTCCCTCCCCAGAACCGCCCAAGGCCCCCAAGCCCAAGCCAGAGCGCCCGAGGCGGGACCCGGTGCGGGTCTGGCGGGCCCCGGAGGAGCCCGAGGAGCCCGCCACCCTGGGCCTGCCGCCCCCTCTCCCCCCCAAGCAGGTGATGGGCTTGGTCGGGGAGGGGCCCTACTACCTGGTGCTTAGGCCCCAGGCCCTGGACCTGGGGTGGCCAAGGGTGGAGCGGAACCTGCCCTTCCTCACCCGGCGGTACGAGGTGCGCTTTTACCCCGACGGGAGCCGGGCGGTGGTGTGCGCCGACCTCGAGGCCCTCAAGGTGTGGTATAAAAGAATACTAAGGGGGTGAATAGCATGGCTTACCGTAAAAAAAGGGGCTCGGATACTTGGCATTTCTGCAGGAATTGTAGCAAGTGGCCTACTAGCGATTACGAAGAGAGGTACACAAAGCCCGATGGCGAAGAGCTTTGCAACGAGTGTCGAAGCAAAGCACAAAGTGGGAACTGCCAAAAATAGTTGCCTGTAGTTATTTAACTTAAACCAGACCCCCAAGGCTAGAAGCCTCTTCAAGGGGTTTTCCGTCAGATTCATTCCACGGAGTTCTTAAGTGTACCTCAATCTTGCCCCCAAAACCCAGATCGTTTCGCAGTTACGCAGTTAAAAGTTATTGCTTAGAATTCAGGGTAAGCCCAAGCCCCTCACGAACCGCCAGGCCTGGAGGAGCCCCAGGAAGGCCCCCGCCGCCTCCTCCACGGGAACCTCCACCGGCTTAAGGCCGTCCCCCAGGGAAAGGACCATCCCCCCCTTCACGGCCACCCCCTCCGCCTGGAGGGCCAGGACATAGGCCCCCACCTGAAGGAGGTGCTCCGGGTACACCCGGGAGGAAGTCTTCAGGTCCACCACGATGAGCCGCCCCCCAAAGTGGGCCACCAGGTCCACCCGCCCGGCGTAGAAGTGCTCGGGGTGGAAGACCGCCTCCTCCCCCCGCACCGCCCTACCCCCGTTCCCTTCCCACCACTCCACCAGGGCCTGGGCCATGACCCGCAGGGGCTCCTCGGAAGGGAGGGGCGCCGAAAGGCCCTTCAGGTAGGCCTCCGCCCAGGCGTGGAAGTCCGAGCCCCGGCCCGCCGCCCTCTGGGCCGCCTGGCGGTGGGCCTTGGCCGCCCCGTCCAAGATCCGCCCCGCCTCCTCCTCCGTGAGAACGAGGCCCGGAACCAGCTCTTCCCGCAGGTACTCCACCACCTGGCGCACCGCCCACTCCTGGAGGTTTTTGTTAAGGAGGCCGGTGATTTGGGTAACGGAGGGGACGGGTTGCCAGTTCATCCCGTCCAAGGAGGCCTCGTACCCGCCCCCACCCCGCTTGTAGCGCAGGCGCCAGCCGCTGGGATGGTCCTTGAACAGCCAGTCTTGATACATGGGCCCTCCTTGGGCGCCTTCCATTTTACCCGCATACCGGGTGAAGCAAAAAGGGAAAAGATTCTTAAGGGCTTTCTTCCCCCTATCCAATTGCCTACCCAACAGATTCCGTGACCGGCGCGCCCTGGTGGTGCTCGATCACCACCGACACGGAAGCGACGCGGACGCTCTTGCCGGAGAGCTTCTCGAGCGCTCCCCCACTTTTCATGGGCATCCCACCGTGCTGGGCGCGATCGATCGGAGCCCGAGCTGGGCCCAGGGCCGAAGTGCGTGCCACGATACTTCGCATTCGTGCCAGATGGTGGGAGGCCTGTGCTAAGTCCGTGTAAAGCGCCAGAGCGGCCCTATCCCAAGCAGCAGGGCGTTCACCGTCACGATCACGGTCGAGGTGCTCATCAACAGCGCCGCCCACTCCGGCCGGAGCAAAATGCCATAGTTGTCGTAGAGCGCCCCCGCGGCGACGGGTATGGCGAGCAGGTTGTAGATCACCGCCCAAAAGAGGTTCTGCTTGATCTTGCCCCGTACCTTGCGGGCCAGGATGACGCTGCGGGCCACGTCGGCGGGGTCGTTCTTCACCAGCACCACGTCGGCGGTCTCCACGGCCACGTCGGTGCCCGCCCCGATGGCGAAGCCCACATCGGCCTCGGCCAGGGCGGGCGCATCGTTCACGCCGTCCCCGACCATCGCCACCTTACGCCCCTGGGCCTTGAGTTCCCTCACCTTGGCCGCTTTGTCTTCGGGCAGGACCTCGGCGATTACCGTATCTATGCCGATCTGACGGGCTACGGCCTCGGCGGTGCGGCGGTTGTCGCCGGTGAGCATCACGGTCTGGATACCGAGCGCGTGAAGGGTCTCGACCGCTTTGCGGGCGGATTCGCGGACCACGTCGGCCACCGCGATCACCCCTGCGGGCTGGCCGTCCACCGCCACGTACATGGCCGTCTTGCCCTCGGCGGCCAGCCGGGACACCAGTTCTTCCAGTTGGCCCACCTCGATACCTTCCCGCTCCATGAACCTCCGGTTGCCGATGAGCACCCTGCGCCCCTTAACCTGGGCCACCACACCGTGCCCGGGGACAGAATCGAAGGCGGCGGGGGGTTGCACGTCCAGGCCACGTTCCTTGGCCGCCCGCACGATGGCCTCGGCCAGGGGGTGCTGCGAGGGCTGGTCGGCGGAGGCAGCGAGGGCGAGCAACGTTTCGGGGGTGAAGGGGGCGATGGGCTCGAGGTCGGTCACCGTGGGCTTGCCCTCCGTGAGGGTGCCGGTCTTGTCGAAGATCACGGTGTCGATGGTGGCGGTGGCCTCGAGGGCGGCCGCGTCCTTGAACAGGATGCCCTGCCGGGCCGCCACCCCCACCCCCACAGTGATCGCGGTGGGCGTCGCCAGGGCCAGCGCGTCGGGGCAGGCGATCACCACCACCGAGACCGCCACGGTGAGGGCGAAGACCAGCCCCTGCCCCGCCAGGAAGTACCAGTAGAGGAAGGTGAGTACGCCCGAGCCCAGCGCGATGAACACCAGGTACTTCCCGGCCAGGTCGGCCAGGCGTTGCGCCGGGGCCTTGGAGGCCTGGGCGTTGCGCACCATCTGCACGATGCGCGAGAGGGCGGTGTCGGCGCCCACGGCGGTGGCCCGGAAGATGAAGGTCCCGGTTAGGTTCACCGTCCCCCCGATCACCTTCGCACCGGGAGTCTTGGCGACAGGGATAGGCTCTCCGGTGATCATGCTCTCATCCACATAGCTCTGCCCCGAGATCACTATCCCGTCCACCGGCACCCGGTCACCGGGCTTGACCACGACCTCATCGCCCACCATCACCTGCTCGAGGGGCACCTCCACCTCCTGCCCGTTCCGCCGGACCCGGGCCGTCGCGGGGGCCAGCTTGAGCAAGGCCTCCACCGCCCGTCCAGTGGCGAAGCGCGCGCGCATCTCCAGCCAATGCCCCGCGAGGCTGAAGGTGGTGAGCATGGCCGCCGCCTCGTAAAACACCTCGCCCTCGAAGAGGAAAGTGGCCCCCAGCGAGTAGGTGTAGGAGACCAAAATGCCCGTGGCGATGAGGGTCATCATGTTGACCTGGCCCTGCCGCAAAGCCCGCCAGGCTCCATGGATGAAGGGCCACCCTCCCCACCACACCACCGGGGTCGCCAGCAGGAAGCCCCACAACCCCAGCGAAAGGCCGAAGGGTGGCGTGTCGGGGAAGCCCAGCGCCCTGCCGATGGGCGAGAAGACCACGATGGGCAGGGTCAGCAGCAGCGACACCACAAAGCGCCGCAGCATGTCGTTCACCATCGCGGCCCCATGCCCGGTGTGCGTATCGTGCCCCTCGTAGCCCGTGTGCTCCCGGCGCTGCACGGCGGTGTGGTCGTGGGCCGGGGACGGACGGGCGGCGTGGCCGTGGTGGGCGTGGGCGTGGCCCTCCGAGCCCACGCTGGGGTGCCCGGGCTGGGCTTGGGAGGGGGCGCAGTCGGTGCAGTCGCAGGCGTAGCCCCTTTGCTTGATCTCGGCCTCGAGCCGCTGGGCGCTCGTCACCGCAGGGTCGTAGGCGAGGTGGGCGACGCCCCGGGTGCGGTCGAGGTGGACCTGCAGGACGCCTTCCAGCCGGGCGAGCTGCCGCTCGAGGTCGGCGTACTCCGAACCGTCGTAGCAATTCCTCAGGGCGACCGCGAGGACCGATCCGTGTGGGTGAGCGCCGTGGCGGGTCACTGCCTTCGACATAGCCTGCACCTCCTACAGCGGCGCCTTGGTGGGCACGCGGAGCTCGGGCAGGGGGCGGGCCTCGAGGCCCCGGTGGAACTCCTCCTAGAAGGACTAACGGGCGTGGGCGTACCGGCGCAGGGGCACCCCGGCACCGATCCCAACCGCCGCGCGGAGTAGGATGCGCCGCTGGACGTGCGGGGCCTTTTCGAGGATACCATGGCTCCCCTCCGGTACCGGGGAAGGGGGGCTAGGGCCGTACCTCGAGCACCCCCATCATCCCCCGGTCCTCGTGCTCGACGATGTGGCAATGGTAGACGGTGATCCCACCGAAGTCGCGTAGGGGCACCGCGATTCGTACGGTCTCGTTCGGGCGCAGGTTCACGGTGTCCTTCCAGGCCCGGTAGGGTGCCGGCTGGCCGTCCCGCGAGAGCACCTGGAAGGGGTAGGTGTGTAGGTGGAAGGGGTGGTCCATTTCGGTCTCGTTGACGAGCTCCCAGACCTCGATCGTCCCCAGCTTGGCCTGGATGTCCACCCGGCCGGGGTCAAACATCCGGCCGTTGATGAAGAACTCGGCCTGCATCATGCGCTCGCCCAGCACCAGGCGGCGGGTGGCAGCGGCCTTGGCGGGATCGAGGCGTTCGATGGGGGCCAGCGAGGTGGGCAGGGGCATGGGCTTGGGGTTGGCTGGGGCCACGATGGTGAGGAGGGTCTCGAGGCGGGTGGCTCCCATGCCCATCAGGGAGCCCATCGTCCCCGTGTCGCCCATCCCCCCCATGCCGCCGTGGTCCATCGTTCCCATCCCCTGGCCCATGCCCTGATCGCCCATCACGCTGTGCATGCCCCCGTGCATCCTCATCGCCCCGCGGTCGTAGGGGAGGGCCTGCAGCCGGTAGGTGCCGGGCCGGCTCAGGCGCACGAGCACCTCGGCCCGCTCACCGGGGGCCAGCAGGAGCTCGGTGAGCTCGACGGGCTTCTCGAGGAAGCCGCCATCGGTGGCGATGAGGTAGAGGGGCTGATTTTCCAACGCCAGCCGGTAGTAGCGGGCGTTACTGGCGTTTAGGAGCCGCAGGCGCAGGGTGGCTTTCTGCGCACGCAGGGTCGGGCGCACGGCACCGTTGACGGTGAGCAGGCTGCCCTCCCGGCCGTTCATCCAGTCCATTTGTGTCCAGGCGGGGATCCGGTCGCCGGAGAAAACCCAGTCCTTGAGCACCAGGAGGTATTCCTCGGCCTCCTTCAACTCGGGCAGGGCGTCGAGCGGCCCCTCCACCACCAGCAGGCCGGCCAGCCCCGCGTAGAGCTGTGCGGCCACCCGGCCATGGACGTGGGGGTGGTACCAGTAAGTCCCCGCCGAGCCCTTGGGGATCCTGAACTCATAAAGGCGGCTCTCACCAGGCTGGACCAGGGCCATCGAGTCGTCCACGCTAGGGGGCACGTGCAAGCCGTGCAGGTGCAGGTTGGTAGGCTCGGGAAGGTTGTTGGTGAATTTCAGCCGCACCGTCTCGCCCTCGCGCACCCGCAGGGTGGGGCCGGGGAAGCCGCCGTAGGTCATCAGCCAGACAGGCTTGCCGCCCAGGATCAGGTGGCTTTGCTGGGCGGTGATCTGGACCTCCACCAGGCCATCGGTCCGGCGCACCTGGAGCGTGCGGGGCTGGGGAAAGGGGCTTTGAGCGAAGGCGGGGAGCCTCGAGAGCCCGTAGTTGCTCACCAAGCCCAGGACACCGTACTTCAGCAGTTCGCGTCGGTTCATAACACCTCCTGCTTTAGCCTGCGCCTGGAGTGTTAAGCCCGTGTAATAGGCAACTCCCGGCCACGGCTAGGGGCTCGCGGGCAGCCTGGGGCACGGGGCGGCATTCCTGATCCCGTGGCGGCAGGCGTCAGCGTAGGCCCTCATGGTGCCGTCGGGGTCAGCGATGGCCTGGCAGACCTCGGCACAGGCCTGGCAGACCGGGGCGTGCCGCCGGGAGTCCCACAACAAGAAGCTTTCGCCGTTTCGCAAATCTGCACGGGGTCTAATCATAATTGTCGTGTGGGCGGACTCCATGTCCCGGTCACCGCGCTGCGGGTAATGTCGAATAGGGGCGAGGCGTGCGTAGTGGCGCCGCCCGCGGGCCCCGATGCGAGCCTGGGCCGGGTTCATGCCGGTGGTGCCATGGATTAGGTGTTGGTTACTGTGCTGCATTGCTGGGCATCCTGAAATTCGCCGTTTCGGCCCTGATGCGACCGACAGTTCTGGACAGCGAGGGGCAGCGCTATCGTGCCGTTGAAGGAAGTTGCCCAGACATAACCGATTTTCTACTGATCTGAAAGCGCGGGCAGCGCGGTCACCTTTCTCTCCAGGCGGGGGGCCAGGTCACTTTGCCGAAGGAGAGGAGCGCCTGGAGGAGTTTGCCGAAAACGCCCGGGTTTCCCCGGCGGACCTGGAAGCCTTCCACCGGGCCTGGGGGATCTACGTGTTGCCGGCTAAGGTATTCCTAGATGCCAATTCCGGGCAAGGATCTGCCTGTTCTGGCTGTGGCGGGGGCGGCTTTGAGCCCCCTTTTCGCCTCCTCCCCCCACCCAGGGATGAGGAGGCTCCGCATCCCCGTCCAGTAGGCCACCTTTTCCTTGGGACGCCCCACCTGGAGGTAGCGGCGGATGGCCTACCACCTTAGGTGGTGGAGGAAGTCCCCCCGAACCCTTTCCACGGTGCTTCAGGCAAAAGGTTCCTTGGTCTTCCCAGAGAAGCCGTGCTCCTTGATCCAGAGGAGGGAGGCGTGGATGTCCTCTGATCCCACCATCCCCGCCTTCCCAGCTCCCCTGGCCCGGCATGGCGCATTTGCCTTCTGAATGGCGGACTTCTCTACTATATTTGGGCCTACTTACTGCGGGTAAGTGTAGCAAGCGTATTCTAACCGGGCGTTTAAGGTCCTTGTAAGGGGGTGATGTCTAACGTAAGAAGCGGAGGTGAAGGTATGCTCCTGTCTTTCCGGTTGGTTTTGGTTGGCTTTGGCCTTGTCCTTCTGCGCGCTGCTTGCGCTGGACAGTTGGGGGGTGGAGGCGGTAACGGCGGTGGTGGAGGAAGTAACGGCGGGGGCGGTGGGAGTGGTGGAGGTACTTCCTCCCAGCTCACCCTGGAGTCGGTAAGGCTCACCGCTTACGAGGTCTATCAAGGCCAAGATCTAACCCTTACGCTTACGCTGTCCTCGCAGGACGGTTTTCAGGGTGAAGTGGAAGTAGAGGTGCTGGAAAACGGCCAGCGCGTTACTTGGCTTAGACCCTCCTCCAGCCAGCAAACCATCTCCGTTCCATCCAATGGTGAAGAAACGATGACGCTTAACGTTACGGTTTCCTCCAACGCGCCCTCCGGTGCCCACGATCTAAGCGTGAAGGTGGCGTATGGCAACAGCGCTACACAAAAAAGTGTTCCTCTCACCGTCTGGACCACGCACCAACCGACGGTGAACCCCGACCTTTTGCGCGTCGTGTACAAAGGGGGTCGATTCCTGGCTTTGAGCGCGTTTGCGGGGGGGGAGCCACGGCAGGACATTTGGGTCTCGTCCGACGGGGAGCAATGGACTAGGGGATCCGTTGGGACGCTGCGTACGATGGCTCCGGAACCTACATCGCCGTGGGACCTGCTGGCCGCATCTATACGTCCACGAATGGGGTAACGTGGACTAACCTCCAGCCTCCCTCGGGCGCGTTTTACCCCTATAGCGTGATTTACGCCCAGGGAAAGTGGGTGTTCGGCTCAGATCACGGCGTCTATTACTACGACGGAAACACTTGGACGAGACAGCCCATTTATGGGCTAAGGCACGGGTACCGCGTAGCGTATAGCAACGGGCGCTTTGTTGTGGCGGGGGTTGGGTTCGGAGATTTGGGGGACGGGGTAGTCGTCTTTGCCTCCGAAAACAGAACGGATTGGACATTAACTCACTACCGCCCTGACCCCTACTCCTCCACGGCCTACGTGGGAGACCTCTTCTACGATGCCGAGAGAGGCCGTTTCCTCGTTGTTGGGGGCACGGAAGGGAACAATCAAACTGTATTTGTGCTAGAATCTCAGGATGGCACGCAATGGCAGGTCTACGGCGACGGGGCAGGCAGGGACCAAAGGGCCGTGGGCATCGCTTGTGGCGGGGATACGTGCTTTTTCCAAGTCAGCTACAAGGGGATTCTCAGGGCGTCCTCTCCGAATATTCGGGAAGCTTCCGTAGTGGTCGGTGAACCCACGGATATCTTTGGCCTGACTTACGGAAACGGCAAGTTCGTGGGCGTCGGCAAAGTGATTGTCTCGCGTTCCCCTTAAGAGGGGTAGCTTCACCCCGCGACGCATCTGGGTGCAAGGGCGGGGATCCTTGTGCATGTGGGCTCTGCAACCCTTGCAACGTCATGCCTCCCGCCCTTGCCAACGTTTTCTCCGATGAAACCCGCGTGGACGTGCCGGTGGGCTAAGCTGCAGCCCGCTTGTACCCGTGAGCCACTAATGAACAACCTGTAAGGTAAGTGTTTCATACCCTCATCCAAGCTGGAGGCGGAGTCCTTTCTACCTGCCCATGTGCTGCGGTTTATGTGTAGACCCAGGCGGTGCCTCGGACCAGAGGGCGCCGGATTGGACACACGAGCCAGGATCCTCCGCTGACCGCTTCTCTTGCGGGGGTACGAGCGGTATTCCTTGGTTGGGAGGTTGGGAGGGAAGAGGCTCTTCCTGCTCACCTACTTTAGGTGGTGCGCCTCGACCCCGTCTACTCCCTCGGCCAAACAACGAGCCCCGTGTAGGGGTAAGCCGGGGAAAACCTGCTGGCCTGCCTCTAGCAGGCAGGCCAGCTAACACGTCCCTTACGTCAGCGCCTTCAAGCGCACGGTACGTTTCTCGCGCGCCGCTTTGAGCGCTAGGGTGTTACGCCAACGCTATAGGGACCAGCGCACACGAATCGGCCGTTGCCGAAAACGATGGAGCGAAATTCTAGAAAACTCCTGTTGTCGAAATCCCGCGTGAGAGGTTCCCAGGGGTTGTGGCTGTCGTTTCCCCATTTCCGGAGAATGACTGGCCAGCTGTACCATTCTCCGCCGATGTAGCCGTCGAAGACCCCGACTGTACTGCGGCCCTAAATTTGGACCACCTTACCGGTCAGTTTAGTCAGGGCTCCCATCCCCTTTCAACAGGCTCTCCGAAAAGGCCTCGGGCGTCATGTAATCCAAGGCCGAGTGAGGACGC
>Ga0187840_10000024_pt1 | contig 30179 bp, 30 predicted proteins | sample OCT_B_HostDNA_FD_136652 | JGI IMG/M metagenome (GOLD analysis project Ga0187840, IMG submission 136652) | Extremophilic microbial mat communities from Yellowstone National Park, Wyoming, USA - OCT_B_HostDNA | ecosystem: Environmental > Aquatic > Thermal springs > Hot (42-90C) | place: USA...
CGTCCTCACTCGGCCTTGGATTACATGACGCCCGAGGCCTTTTCGGAGAGCCTGTTGAAAGGGGATGGGAGCCCTGACTAAACTGACCGGTAAGGTGGTCCAAATTTAGGGCCGCAGTACACCTGGGGGTCTTCCTCCTCCGGCAGGCCCTGAGAACCATTCCCGAGGACTACTTTGACGCCGCCCGCATTGACGGGGCCAACCATGGCCAGATTCTGCGCCACGTGGCCTTGCCCCTCGCCGCCCCCGCCCTAGGCGCCCTGGCCGCCCTCACCTTCATCGGCAGTTGGAATATGTACCTTTGGCCCCTCGTGGTCACCAAAAGCCGGGAGATGCAGACGGCCCAAATCGCCGTGAACTACCTCCTGAACGAGGAGGTAGCCCGTTGGAACGTGGTGGCGGCGGGGGCCATCTTGGTCCTCCTGCCTACCCTGTTGGCCTTTTTGCTCGCCCAAAGGGCGTTTATAAGGGGCATCGCCCTGGGCGGGCTTAAGGGATGAAGGAGGTGTGGTATGCGGACCTGGCTTGTAAGTCTAGCGAAGGCGGGCGCTTTGGGTTGGCTCTTCCTCTCCCCCACCCTGGCCCAGCGGACCACCGTGGAGTTTTGGCACTCCATGGGAGGGGTGCTGGGGGAGGCTACGGAAAAGCTGGTACAGGCCTTCAACCGGAGCCAACCGGACGTGCAGGTGAAAAGCCAGTACGTGGGGAGCTACGACGACGGCATCAACAAGCTCCTCGCCGCCCTAAGGGCCGGCAGGGGTTACCCCCACGTGATCCAGGTTTACGATATTGGCGCCCGGATCATGGCTGACTCCGGCGCGGTGGTGCCCCTGGAGGACCTGGCCCGCAGGGACGGGTTTGACCTGGACCGCTTCCTGCCCCAACCCCGAAACTACTACACCCTCGAGGGCAAACTCTACGGCCTCCCCTTCAACTCCTCCAACCCCATCCTTTACCTCAACATGGCCGCCTTCCAGGAGGCGGGTATCCCCTTCAAACCCACCTGGTCCCTGAAGGACCTGGAGGAGGCGGCCCGCGCCCTCACCAAGAAGGACGCCCAGGGGCGCACCGTACGGTATGGGCTTTCCATCCCCATTGACTCTTGGTTTGTGGAGCAGATTTCCTACAACTCCGGCCAGTACTTCTGCAACAACGAGAACGGCCGCAAGGCCCGGGCCACGGCGGTGGCCTTTGATAACGAAGCGGCGGTGGCCTTCCTGGACATGTACGCCCGGCTGGTACGGGAAGGGGTGGCGGCCAACACGGGCCGGAACTGGGCCGACTCCCAAAGCCTCTTTGCCCAAGGCCAGGCGGCCATAGCCGCCTACTCCACGGCAAGCCTCACGGGGGTTCTCCGGCAGGTGGGTGGGCGTTTCCCCTTGCGCACCGCCTTCTACCCCTACCTGAAGGAGCGGAGCGGCGTGGCCATCGGCGGGGCGGCCCTATACATCCTAAAGGGCGCCCCCGAGGCGGAAACCCAGGCCGCCTGGCGGTTCGTGCGCTTCCTTCTGGAGCCCAGGACCCAGGCCCAGTGGCACCTAGACACGGGCTACTTCCCCGTGGTGAAGGGGGTGACGGAGCTTCCCGAGGTGCGCCAGGCCCACGTGCGGCAACCCAACTACACCACGGCCATCCAACAGCTCGCCACCAGCAAGGTGAACACCGCCAGCGCCGGCTGCCTCATGGGTTCCTTCCCCGAGATCCGGCAGTACGTGCAGACGGCATGGGAAGAGGTACTCAAGGGTAAACCCGCCCGCGAGGCTCTAAGGGAGGCCAAGGCCAGAGCAGACGCCGCTTTGGAGCGGTACAACCGCAGCGTGGCGGGTCGCTAGCGCTCACCGGGGCGCCACCCCGGGCCGGGCCCGGGGTGGTTTTCTGATACCCCCCTGACACCTGCCCCTTAGCCTGAGGGCATGCGGATCCTGGTAACCAACGACGACGGCATCTTTAGCCCGGGGCTTTGGGCCCTGGCCGAGGCGGCAAGCCACCTGGGAGAGGTCTTCGTGGTGGCCCCGGAAACGGAGCAAAGCGCCACGGGGCATGCCATCACCATCGCCCACCCCGTGCGGGCCTTCCCCCATCCCGCCCCCTTGCCGGGGCCCGATTTCCCCGCCTACCGCATCCGGGGCACGCCGGCGGACTGCGTCGCCCTGGGACTCCACCTCTTTGGGCCCATAGACCTGGTCCTTTCCGGAATCAACCTGGGGAGCAACCTGGGGCACGAGATCTGGCACTCGGGCACCGTGGCCGCCGCCAAGCAGGGGAGGCTCTTCGGCCTCTCCGCCGCCGCCTTCAGCGTGCCGGTGAACGGGAAGATGCCCGACTTCGCCCTGCTAAAGCCCTGGGTTGTGCGGACGCTGGAAACCCTCCTCCGTTTGGAACCCCCCTTCCTCGTGAATGTGAACCTCCCCCAAAGGCCCAAAGGCTTCCTCTGGACCCGGCAGTCGGTGCGGGCCTACGAGGGGCTAGTGGTGCCCGGGGAGGACCCCATGGGCCGGCCGCTCTTTTGGTTTGCCGCTAAACCCCTTAAGGAGGCGGAGGAGGGCACGGACCGCTGGGCGGTGGAACAGGGTTTCATCGCCGCCACCCCCTTGCGGCTGGACCTCACGGACGAAGGCCGGCTCCAGCCGGAGTTGGCCCATGATTAGCGCGTTGATACCCACCAAAGACCGCCCCCACTTTCTCCTCGAGGCCCTCCGCTCCCTTCAGCGGCAGAGCTTTCCCCACTTTGAGGCCATCGTGGTAGAGGACGGCGACGGGGCAGGTCTTTTGGCCGCGCGCTCCTTCCCGGATACCCGCATCCGGGCCCTTAGGAACCGTGGCCGTGGGCAGGTTGAAGCCCGCCTTACCGGGCTTGAAGAGGCTAGGGGCAAACTCGTCCTCTTCCTGGACGATGACGACCTCCTGCTAGACCCCGCCTACCTACAGCGGGTGTGGCGGGCCTTGGCCCAAAGGGAAGGGGTTGCCTATGGGGAGGGGGTCCTCCTGGTGGGTACGGAAACCCTTTCCTTCGCCCCAGGAACCGTGGGCCCATGGCTCCTCCGGGACAACCGTATCCTAGCCTCCGGAACAGCCCTTCCCCGGGAGACCCTCCATGGCCTCGGGGGCCTTGACCCCCAGATGGGGGACTACTGGGACTGGGACCTCTGGCTCCGCGCCTACCAGAAGGGGCTCCCTTTTTACTACCTCCGCGGGCAAAACATCGGCGTGCGCCTCCACGGGGGGAACCAAAGCTACGGGCAGCGTTGGCAAGAGCGGAGGTTTTACCTGGACCGCCTGCGGGCTAAGCACGGCCTCCCCTTTATCCCCCTCAAGGACCACCTCCAGCTCCGCTAGCCCTCACAAGCCCGGCAGGAAAGGAGCAGGTCCCGGCTATAGGTTTGGGCGGCGCTAGCGCTAAACTGGTAGTAGAGGCTCTTGAGCCCCGAGCGCCACGCATGGAGTACGAGCTCGTTCACGTCCTTGGGCGGAGCGTCGGGGTGGATCACCAGGTTGAGGGACTGCCCCTGGTCTATATACTTTTGCCGGGCAGCGGCCAGGTTGACCAGGGTTTTTTGTGAAACCTCCCCGAAGGTTTTGAAGACCTCCTTCTCCTCGTCCCGTAAAAAGTCCAGGTGTTGCACCGAGCCGTTGTGTTCCAGAATGCTCCGCCACACCTTTTCCTCGTCCTTGCCCTTTTCCCTCAGGAGCTTCTCCAAAAAGGGGTTTTTGAAGGGCACCCGCGCCTTCTGCAGGTCCTTGAGGTAGTAGTTGCTGGTATAGGGCTCAATGGAGGGGGAGACCTGGCCCAGGATGAAGGAGCTGGACTTGGTGGGGGCCACGGCCAGGAGGGTAGCGTTCCGGCGCTCCATGAGCCCCGCCAACTCGTCCTCCGGGTGGCGCTTCCTAAGCCAGCGGGAAGCCTCCTCAGCCCGCTCGCGGATGGTCTTGAAGATGAGGTTGTTGAGGAAAAGGGCCTCCGCGCTCTCCAAAGGGATGCCCTTGGACTGGAGGTAGCTGTGCCACCCGAGCACCCCGATGCCGATGGCCCGGTAGCGGCGGGCGAAACGCACGGCCCGCTCCATGTAGGGGATGCCCTCCGCCTTCTCTATGAAGTCGTCCAAAACAGAGTCCAAGAAGATGACCAGGGTTTCCACGGCGTCCGTGTCCTTCCACTCATCAAAGTGGAGGAGGTTCAAGGAGGAGAGGCAGCAAACGAAGCTCTCCTCCGGGCTGGAGGGGAGCATGATCTCCGTGCACAAGTTGCTGGCGTGAATCGTTTTGCCGAGCCCGCGGAAAATCTCAGGGGCCTGCCGGTTAGCGTTGTCCCGGAAAAAGATGTAGGGGATCCCCACCTCCGCCCGGCTCTTGAGCACAGCAGCCCAGCGCTCCCGCTTCTCCCGGTCCCCGGCGATCATCGCCTCCAACCAAGCATCCCCCACGGAAACGCCCCAGAAGAGGGACTGGATCTCGGAGTTCTCCCTTTGGATCCGGGTCCACTCCCAGAAATCGGGGTGCTCTATGGGCAGGTAAGCGGCGCACTGGCCACGACGGGTGGAGCCTTGGTTGAAAACTTCAATCACCCGGTCAAAGAGGCTGGCAAAGGCGTAGGAACCGTTGCTCTCCCCGTTGTCCCGGATAGGTGCCCCCCTGGGCCGTAGCGTCCCCAAGTAGACCGAGGTGCCCCCCCCTTGCTTGCTCATCATCCCAATCTCCGCCACCGCCTGCAGAATGGAAGCAGTGTCGTCCTCCACGTAGGTGCCGTAGCAGGAGATGGGGAGGCCCCGCTTGAGGCCGTAGTTGGCCCAGATGGGGGTGGCCAAGGAGTACCAGCCGTAGGCCACGTAGCGCTCAAACTTCTCGGCAAAACCCGGGATCTTGGTAAGTGCCTCGGCCCGAAGGGCAATCTGGCGCACCCGCTCCTCCACGCCCACCCCGGGCAAGAGATAGCCGCGGCGCATGTAGAGCCGGGTCCACTCGTTGGCCCAGTACCAGGGCCGGTATTCCGTTTCCGTACGAATCATGCACCCCTCCTCTCAGAAAAGCTCGTCCGGTTCGTAGCTTTTTAGCCTGCGGGCGTAAGCCACGCTCCGCTTGTTGAAGAAGTCCACCTCTTTGTCGGCAAGAAGCTCCAAGGAAAACCACTCCGTGTCCCGTAGGCGCTCGGGGTTCACGGAAAAGGGCTGGGGCAGGCCATAGAGGGACAGGACCTCGTTGTACCGCCCCTTCAGGAACTCCACCACCTCGTCCCGGGATACCGCCTCGAGGTCGCCCGCGGCGAAGATCCAGTCCACAAGGGCTTCCTCCCCCTGGTAAAGCCTTTGGGCAAAGGCGAGCACCTCCTCGGCGAAGCCCTCCGCGAAGAGCTGGGGCTCCTCCTCCCGGAGGATGCGCAGGAGCTCCACCCCAAAGAGGCCATGGATGTTCTCCTCCTTGCTCGTGGCCTCTATCGCGTTGGAGATACCCTTAAAACGCCCCGCCCGGCGGTTTAGCGCCATGAGGGCGTAGAACTGGGAAAACAGGGAGATGTGTTCGGTAAAAGCAGAAAAGAGGAGAAGGGCCTGAACATGGGCGCGCAACGTGCCCTCCCGCCACCGGCTGAGCACCTGGGCAAGGGCCTGGCTTCGCTCTTTTAGGGGGGTTTCTTCCTCCAAGGCTTTCGCAAAGAGGCCCTCTAGGCTGAGAAGGTCCAAAAGGTGGGCGTAGGCGTTGGCGTGGCGCACCTCGCTCTCGGCGAAGGTCATGCCCACCTCCGCTATCTCGGGTTTGGGGAAGACCTCGTAGAGGCGGGCCCAAAAGAGCTTCACCGCAAGCTCCACCTGGGCGATGGCGAGAAGGGCCCGCCGCACCATGGAGCGCTCCTTCTCCTCCACCAGGGCGTAGTCTTGAACGTCGGCGGTGTAGCTATACTCCGTATGCACCCAGTAGCTATGGCGGATAGCGTCACGAAAACGCAATAGCCCCGGATACTCATAAGGGCGGTAGTGCAACCTGGGCTCGGTGAGCATCATCCCTCCAAAGGTGGCACCGGCGTGGGCCGGCCCGACGCGTCCAACGCTACCAGCACAAAACCGCCTTGGGCAGCCAGGTACCGTTCTCCTTCCAAGGGCTCCACCCAAAGCTCCACCGCCACGCGCATGGAGGTGCGCCCCACCTCCACCACCCGGGCCACCAGCTCCACGATGGAGCCCAGGGGCACGGGATGCTTGAAGTCCACGGCATCCGCGTGCACGGTGACCACCTTACGCCGGGCATGGCGGGTGGCGGCCACGAAAGCCGCCTGATCCATCCAGGCCATAACCGTGCCGCCAAAAAGGGTCCCGTAGTGGTTGGTTTCTCCCGGGAACACCGGGTATACCATGCGGGTTTCCCGCACGAACACCTCCTCATAAACCGGACAAAAGCCTAGGGCCGTTGGCTCCTTAGATGAGCCGTACACCCGTCCTTGCGGGTTTTGGGGGAAGGGTTTAGGTCAAGGTCCCATGCGCATCACCACCTTCACCCTTGCCTCGAGGGCTACGGGGTAGGGCCGCGAAGCGGGTACTCGGGCTTCCGGCCAGGGGGCCGGTTACCGTTGCGGGACAGCGCCGGACTCTCACCGGACTTCCCCCACCGCCCAAAGGCGTCCAGACCTGTCGGCCTGGCATCGCGGCCAGGGTACCCCAGGTATTGGGTACCCCGCATGGGAAACTACCACAAGTTGGGTATGGGGTCAAGCATCGGGCCTATAGCCCTTTCAAAAAATCCAGGAGGGCCTCCCGGTCCTCTTTGGACAGGGCGAGAAAACGCCTTTTGGCCCCTTCCGCTTCTCCCCCATGCCAGAGGATGGCCTCCTCGAGGCTCCGGGCCCGACCGTCGTGTAGGTAAAGCTCCTCGCCCAACACCCTGCGGGTTAGCCCAAGGCCCCACAGGGGAGGGGTACGCCATTCCTGAGGCTGCGCCACCCCCTCAGCCACGCCGTCGTCCAGTCCAGGGCCCATGTCGTGGAGGAGGAGGTCCGTGTAAGCGGGCAAGCCAGCCAGGCTTTCCCGGTGACAAGCGGCACACCCTATCGCCCGAAAGAGCTGCCTTCCCTTAAGGTCCTGCGGACGGTGCCGGGGGGCCGGAACAGCCAGGTGGCGCAAATAAAAAGCCACCCGCTCCAACTCTTCCCTGGTCACTTCCCACCGGCCATCCGGCCCTGGGAAAAGGGGCGTGGAAAGGCCCATGTCCTCCAGGTAGGCCACGGCGCTTTGCTCCTCCAAGGTAGCCACGCTCGCCTTCCAACCAAAGCGGCCTAATTTGCCGCCCGCAAGGCGGGCAAGCCGCCCCGATACGCCGTCCCTGTCCCGGTCCTCGGGGTCTTCCAAACCCGCCAGTACGGACTCCGGCACCGCTTCCAAAAGCCCTAGGCCAAACACGGGCGGCGCCAGGCGAAGGCTGTACCGCCCAGGAACGGGAGCGCCCTGCCCATCCAGAACCTCCACCACCGGCCGGCGCAAACGGTAAGGGGTGCCGTCTTCGTACCGCCCCTCCACCTCCTCAAAGCGGAGGCGAACCCGTCCCTCCGGAACCGATCCCAAAAGGGCGTGGTCCTGGAGCTGGAGGCCAAAACGGGGATGGGGGTCAAGCCCGTTCTCGGCCCGGGTGCGCACCAAGGCCTCGCTGCGCTCGTTAAAGGCCAACCTGCCCCGGCCATCCCGCACGTGGCACCCGGCACACGACTGGTGAACGAAAAGGGGGCCCAGGCCATCCTCCCGCACGAAGATGCGGCGGAAGGCCTGGTCCCCTAGGCGAAACTCCTCCAAGTCCTCTTGGTTAAGCCCCGACAGTGGATGACCAAAAGCCCGGGAAGAGGCGTCCTCCACCAGGTAGCGGCTGGGGAAGGCCCCAAGCAAGGCAAGAAGGAGCGCTGCACCAAGGATCTTTCGCATCCCCTAGCGCAGAAGGTCCTCCAACGCGCGAACCAAGGGGTCCACCTCCTCGGCGGGAGCCCCGGCCTGCACCTTGGACCGAAGCACTTCCAGGATTTGTTGGGCCTCTTCCCGTTGGGACAGGCTTTGCAACGCCATCTCTAAGCCTTCCAAGGCAGCAAGCCCCTCGTCCACCTCCCCTTCCCCGAGGTATTCCTCGCGGAAGGTACGGAGCCAAAGCCGCGCCCGCTCTTTGGCGCCACCCACCGGCGTTTTCGCAAGGGCTTGGTACAGGGCTTCCGCCTGGGCTTGGGCCTTGGCTACCCGGCTATCGCCCCAAGCCTCCTCTAAGGGGCTGGGCAGGTCGGCGAGGGCCGCGCGCAAGGCCAAGGCCAAAGCCCAAGGGGTTCCCCCGGTGGGGAGCAAGGCTAGGGCCTGGGCCAGGCCACGGCCGTTGGCCTGGTAATCCTCCGCCGAACGCCGCGCGTAAGGGCTTTCCGGATTTTTGAGCTTTTCCGCAAAGAGCTCCTCGGCGAGCTCTAGGCTTGCGGCGTAGAGCTCTGCGGCGAGTTCCTCGTCCGCGGCCGTTTCAAGGTAGGCCCCGTAGCGCTCACGCAAGGCCTGGACCTGGCGGGCGAGATCCTGGGCCAAAAGGACTAGGTGGTGTAGGGTCCCGGCGTCCTGCGGGGGCTCCTGGAAAAGCAGGTATTCCAGGGCATGAAACCCCCGTACCTCCGGGGGAAGGTTCTCTACCGGAACCCCCACAGAGCGTTTCAGGTCCTCGAGGCTTATGGGCCAGGTGTCCAGGTAGGGATCGTAATCCCCCACCGGACCGAAGGCGAAGGCCTCTAGCTCCTCCCAGTAGTCCCGGGCGGCGTGCCAAAGGAGCTGCAGGCGATGGAGGCCTTCGGTGCTAGGGTTTGCGGCATAGGCCTCCGACGCCTGGGCCAAGAGGCGGGTTTGCCCTACAAGGCCTTCCAGCAAGGGGGACACCGTGGCCGCCAGGCCCTCCTTTAGCCCTTGCGCCCCTGCCATACCCAAAAGCCCGATGACTGCCCAAAGAACGTACCTCCGCACGGCTCACCTCCCCAAGAGCACGCGCCGCACCTCTTCCACCAAAACCCGGGCAGAGTGGGGACCCCCATAGGTCCAGGTGCTGGGGTCCAAGGCCACCACCCGGGCACGGGCCAAGCGCAGCAACGGTCCCACCGCGGGATCGGCTAAGGGGTTGTTTTCCGGTTGGGCGATCAGGAAGACCTGGACGCCCGGGTTTTCCCCCACCAACCGCACAAGCCCTTCCGGCCCCACGCGCGAAAGCCCGTAGGCTTCCGCTTTGCCCTTCCAGGCATTGACCAAGCCCACGGCCTCTAGGAGCTCAGAGGCGAGGGTGTCTCGGGTAAAGACGTTGTAGACCCTTTCCCGGGCCCAAGCTTGTACCAGAAGGAAGGGCCTACCCCCTAAACCCGCCTGCTGGAGGGCAGAGGCCGTTTGCTGGAGAAACCGGTCCAACTCGGTCAGAAGCCTCCCCCCTTCCCGCTCCTTCCCCACCAAGCGAGCGTGCAGGAGGAAGTGGCGGCGCATGGCGGCAAGCTGCCCGCCTGGGGGCAGGTAGTCGTAAAGGGCCGTGGGGGCGAGGCGGGAAAGCTCGGGGTAGAGTCTGCCTTGAAACCCGGTGTAGCCCAGGATGAGATCGGGCTTAAGGGAGGCCAACCGCTCCAGGCTTGGGCTCGTGCGCCCGCCCACGTCCAAAATCCCCTCCGGTAGCCGCATCTTGACCCACTTGGGGAAATCCGCCAGGTCAGCCCCCGCCACGGGGCGTACACCCAAAAGGAGGAGATCCTCGAGGGGGCGCCAGTCCAACACCGCTACCCGCTCCGGTGGCTTAGCCACACAGACTGCCCCAAGGTCATGGGCCACCCGTTCCCCCGGGCAGGCCCCTTGAGCCAAAGCCCAAGAAACCAAAACGCCACAGAGCACAACCTTCGCCCGCATAGCCACCCCCTAGTTCAGGTGCCGGAAGTACCCCATTGAAAGCGCATCCGGCAACACAAGACCCTGCTGCAAAAGGCGGAGCAGGTCCTGCCCCTCTGCCTCCTGGAAACGAAGGCCCACCGCCCCAAGCCAAACCACCCCACCCCCGCCCCGGGCCAACAGGTCCTTAAGCACCTGGGCCAAAAAGAGAAGCCCCTCGGGGGTGAGGCGAAAGGTGGCCGCATCCCAATGCAGGTGGTAGGTTCCCCGGTTGCAGGCGCACCGGGAAAGGTAACGGGTTTCGGAAAGCCGGGCCACCACCCGGGTGTGGTCAGGCTCCATGCACCACCTCCCTAGGCATGGGCAGGAAGAAGCGGAAGCCCTCAGGGTTTCCTAGGGCGCGGAAGGGCACCTCATAGACCTCTTCCAGCAAGCTTGGGTCCAACACCGCCTGAGAGGGGCCATAAGCCACGGGCCTTCCTTTTTTCAGGAGAAGGATGCGGTCAGCAAAAAGGCCTGCCAGGTTCAGGTCGTGCAGTACCGCCACCACACCCCTTCCCTCGTAGGTCAAGGCCCGGAAAAGGCAAAGGAGCTCTAGGGCGTACCGCGGGTCTAGGTGATTGGTGGGCTCGTCCAGGAGAAAAAGCCGCCCTTCCTGGGCCAAAAGCCGCGCCACCTCCACCCGCATGGCCTCCCCACCGGAGAGGCTCGGGAAAAGCCTCTCCGTGAGGTCCCCAGCCTGAACGCGCTCCAGGGCCACTTGGACCTTGGCGTGGTCCTCCTCCCGCTCCCGCCTTCCCCAAAGGTGGGGAAGGCGGCCCAAGAAGGCCACCTCGTAGGCGGTGTAGGGAAAGCCCACCTCGCGGATCTGGGAAAGGACCGCCCGCACCCGGGCCAAGTCTTGCGGGCTGTAGGCAGCCAGGGCACGCTCCTGAAGCCATACTCCTCCTTCCGAGGGGGAAAGTTCCCCCGCAAGGAGCCGGAGCAGGGTGGTCTTGCCACTCCCGTTTGGGCCAAGCACGGCCAGGAACTCTCCAGGGCGCACGGCAAGGTCCACGCCCTTTAAGAGCCAGCGGTCCCCCACGCAGTAACCGAGATTTCTCGCCTCAAGCACGGTACACCTCCCGCTTGTACCGCAGGACTAAGTAGAGGAAGAAAGGCCCTCCCAAAAGGGCCGTCACCACCCCCACGGGAATCTCCGCCGGAGCGGCCAGGGTACGGGCCAGGAGATCCGCCACCACCGCCAGCACCGCCCCCAAAAGGGCCGCTCCCGGAAGCAGGTACCGGTGGTCGGGCCCCGCCATGAGGCGGAAAAGATGGGGGGCTACCAAGCCCAAAAACCCCACACCCCCCGCTAGGGCCACCGCCACCCCTACCCCCAAGGCGGCCCCCGTCACTGCCCGGCGCTTGAGGGCCTCGAGGTCCACCCCAAGGTGGAACGCCTCCCGCTCTCCCAAGGCCAAGGCATTTAGAGGACGGGCCAAGGGCAGAAGAAGTAGGGAGGAAACCAGAGCCAGGGGGAGCCCGGCCAAAAGGAGGCGCCAGGTTAAGGCCGAGAAACCACCCAAGGTCCAAAAGGTGAGGCTACGCAGCTCCTCCTCGCTGGCGAGGAAGGTGAGAAGGCCGATCCCCGCACCCACCAAGGCGTTCAGGGCGATGCCGGAAAGGAGGAGAACCGTCACCTGCACCCCAAAGGCGGTTTGGGCCAAGCGCCAAAGGAGATGGGTGGCGAGAAGCCCACCCAAAAAGGCAAAGACCGGCAGAGCGTAGACCTCAAGTGCCCCGGCTCCGGGCCACAGGACGATGAAAATGGCCGCCCCCAAAGCCGCCCCCGAGGACACCCCAATCAGGCCAGGGTCCACCAGGGGGTTGCGAAAGAGGCCCTGCAGCACCGCCCCTGCCAGGGCAAGGAGGGCCCCCACCAGGGCTGCCCCCAGCACCCGGGGAAAACGAAGGGCGGTGAGCACCTGGTACTCCACCCCCTCGCCCCTAAGGAGAATGCTGGGAATCGCCAAAGGCGGGATGGGATAGGCCCCGAGGCCTGCCCCCAAGAGGAGGGACAAAGCCACCAACACGGCAAGTGCCAGCAGAACCAACCGGTAACGGCGGAAGCGGGGTGAGGAAAGGCCCCGTATCACGGCACCTCCCTCCAGAAGGCCTCCGGGCTTTTCGCCAAGGGCTTTCTCAGGAAGGCAAGAAGGAGGGCCGCCTTGAAGTAAGCGCGAAGCAGAAGGTACGACCTCAAGGTCCCACCTCCACAAAGCCGCTCATTAGGTAAGCCGCCCGAAAGAGGTCCAAGGCGGCCCGGCCTGCCCGAGGCCCGAAGCTCCCGAGGTAGAGGTCGTCCATGGCCACCACCCGCCGGTTCTGCCCCGCAGGGGTCTGGGCGATTCCCGGCAGTTTCAAGAGCCCCTCGAGGCCCCCCACGCTCTCCAAACCCCTCTTGAAGACCACGAGGACGTCCGGCTGGGCGGCCACCACGCTCTCTGCGGTCATGGGTTGGCACTCCCGTATGCCCTTGGCAGCGTTCTCCAGCCCCGCAAGTTCCATAACCCCCACGGGGGTGCTCCCTTCCCCGCAAACGAAAGTGGTGCCAGGGCCCCTTAGGTAGAGGAAAAGGCCCCTTAGCCGCTTAGATGCGTGCTGGGCTTGGAAGGCGCGCAGGGCCAGAAGGTCCCGCTCCAGGGCCCGGACCAGGGCTTCCCCCCTTTCGGCCTGGCCCACTGCTTGCGCCACCACCCGGATCTTGCGCTTGGCACCCGCTATGCTGGGCTCCGTAGGTACCAGGACCACATCCACCCCTGCTTGGCGTAGCTGGTCCAGAACTTGGGGCGGCCGCACATCCTCCCGACCGATGACAAGGGTGGGTTTTAGGGACAGGATGCCCTCGGCGGAGAGGCGGAACTGGTACCCCACGCTGGGAAGCCGGAGCACCTGGGGCGGATAGTAGCTGGAGTCGTCCCGGCCCACCACCTTATCCCCCACCCCCAGGGCGAAGAGGATCTCCGTGGTGATACCATCCAGGCTAACGATGCGCTCTACGGAGCGCACCTCCACCGCTTTGCCGGTGGCGTCTACCAGGCGGTAGGGCTGCGCCCAAGCCACCAACGAAAGAAAGGCCCAAAATACCAAGCCGTTTCTCCCCATCATGCGCGCACCTCCACGTTCTCCAGACGCAGGACCAGGGTTTCCATGCCCGCTCCCTCCACCACCACCTCCCGCTCCACGGGAAGCCATAGCCCGGCCAAGGCTGCGTAAGTATCCCGGAATCGCTCTACCTTAAGGATCCCTCCTTTGGGGTCCCGGTAGATCACGAAGAAACGTTTGGGCAAAAGCTTCTCGCCCACCTCCTCCCAGGCCTCGAGGTGGATGCGGAAGGAACCTTCCGCCATATTCCGCTCGATGATCTCTATGCGGCCATGGCGCACCCAGATCCGGGAGCGGAAAGGGTCGTCTAAGGCGATGACGGTACCCAATGGACCCTCCTCCACCAGGCGCATGGCGTACCGGCCTTCCCCCTCCTCAAAGGGGATGGGCCGGCGGTGGCCGAGGAGGGAAGCCAGCTCCTTTTCCGCTATGGACCCCATGTCCTCGGGCAGGTGCACCTCTGGATGGAACCCCTCCACCCGCACCTCCCCGAAGTACCAAAGGCCCTTAAGGTAGAGGGCCACGTTTGCGGTAAAGCCGGGGAAGGAGTTGGGCAAAGTGTAAATCCGCTCCCTAGCCCGCTTCAGTAAAGCCCAGACGGGAGGGCTCTCAATCACCTTCCACCTCCGAGTCCAAAATCACCTGGAACACTTCCAGTCTATTCGGCCCCGCAAAGGCTTCTCTTGGCAAGGTCCCGCTTCGGGCATGCCCTTCCTTGAACTCAGGGCTTTCCGTCCAGGCACGGAAGGCTTCCTCGCTTTCCCAAAGGGTAAGCACGACGTAAGGGTCCCCGGGGTTTTGGGGTCGCAAGACCAGGTTGCGGATAAAACCTGGCATCCGGTCCACCAAACGGGCCCGGGTGCGGAAAACCTCTTCAAACCGCTCGGCATACTCGGGTTTTACTGGGATGCGGTTCATGACTACGAACACGCCCTCACCTCCTCTTGGAGGAGCGTAAGGGAAGGCGCGGAGAAAGTCAAGTATTCCAGTCGGATTTTATGGGTATTGGGAACGAAAATCGCTTGCAAGTAGCGAAGTTGCCCTCTCCCCTCCACCGCCTCCCCACAAAAACCCTCTACCCTTTGGGGTAGAAGGAAGCAGGCGATGCGAGAGGTTTGGCAAGGGGTTGGCCCTTAGCCTTTCCGCCCCAGCACAGCCTGCGCCGCCCGCTTCGGACAGACCCGCCCCTGCCCCTACGGAGGCCTACCGCTACCCTGAAGCAGAGCAGGCCGCTAGGGACTTGCGGTAAGCCGGTTCCGGTTGGGGCATTGAGAGCTGGATTGATTAGAGGAATGCCTGGCCTTCTGGGAGGGCCTGGGAGGTATCCCTTACCGCCCGGGAGTGTGCCCTCCTCGTCGCCTTAGCCTTCAAAGGGGAGGGCTAGGCCTACCGGGAAGAGCTTTTGGAAAGGGTTCGGAGCAGCGAAGAAAGCGTGGAGCCCGGCACCGTGGACACCCACATCAAATGCCAGGGGAAAGGGTAGATCCTGGACATCTTCTCGCTTGCCGTCTGCGAACACTCCCGGCACCTCAATTGGGATCTTGCCCTGGGGCGGGCTACATCTCCAGCTAGCATGGCTTCAAGCCACGCCTTCTGAGCTCCCCTTTCCTTCCGCCCCTGGAAGGGGAATAGGGGAACCCTTGCGCCTGGACTGGGGGTAAGAGCGTTATGTGTGAGAGAACGGGATGCGCGAGGCCATGGAGGTGGAATTCTTGCCCATTCGCAAGGGGCGGAGCGGGCGGTATGTAGCCTGGTTGCCCTACTTGGGTATTCGGGGGTGAGGGATGGTGGAAAATGGAGAACCCCTTGACCTTTGGGCTCGGCCGTGAAGGTTGAAAAAGAAGGGGTGGGTGGTGCCTTCGCTTGGGTTTCACCGGATAGAGGCCCCGCCCTGGTGGCGTCTGCTAGCGCAGGTGAACCTCGCTTCCTTAGCCCGCAACCTCATCCGGAGCCTGGACCTCCTCAGGTTGGCGGAAGCTTTGAGTAGCCAATGTAGGCGTTTTACATTTAGCAGAGGTCAGCCGGCATTGTGTCGCGGGGATCATGTACAGTCCCCACGCACATGGGGATGGCCCGAACCTTCCACTCCCCCCGCGATTACCGCCCCCCTACGCCCGAACAGGGAACACTTCCTTTTCGCACCCCTCGGATGCGCTTTCCAAAACCGCTTGGATTACAGCTTGGGCCGCCACCCCATCCCTCAAAGAGGGTGTAGGCGAAGTGCCCTTAGTCACAGCTTCCAAGAACCGGCGGGCGAGCTCGCGGAAGTGAAAAAGCCCCCAGGGCTCCTGGGGATCCCTGCCCCGAAGAAGGGAAGGATCCAAGACCACAGGCTCCCATGCCCCGGGCCTGGAGCTCCAAAAAAGGCTCGCCTCTTCCGCCCTACCTGCTAAGGACGGCACTACCCGCAAGGCCCCTTGTTCACCTTCCAGTTCGAGGTAGAGGCGCTGGGGCCGTATCGGATGAACCCGGGATAGCTCCAAGAAGCCTAAAGCCGCTTCCGCCTCCGCCAGAACGCCGGCCATGTCGGGATTTTCCCTTCCGGGGAACACGGTGGCCACCCGGGCCCAAACCTTACCCAAAGGGCTATCCAGAAGCCACACCGCTAGGTCAAAAAGATGCGCCCCTAGATCTCCCACAACCCCTGCCGGGCCACCGCCCACACGCTTAGCACGCCAAGCAAGCGGAGCCCTGGGATCAGCCAAGTAGTCCGCAAGGAAGGCTCCCCTGAAGGCCACCACCTTACCCAGGCGCTCCCGGTAGGCAACCGCAGTCTCCGCTGCCCAGTCTGTTCGTGCCGTTAGGGCAGTCATGGCCACCACTCCTTGCGCATCCACCGTTCGCAGAAGCATAAGCGCATCGTCTAGGTTGGTGGCCACTGGCTTCTCCAGGAAGATATGCTTTCCTTGGCGTACCGCCTCGAGGGCCAAAGGAACGTGCGTGGCGTCGGGTGTGGCGATGGCCACCGCATCCACTTCCTGCAACAGGGCTTCGTACTCCTCGTAAACCTTGGCCCCGTACGCCTCCGCTAGGGCCTTCGCCCGTGCGCTTCCCGGCGCATAGACCCCTTGGATCCTAGCCCCTGCCCCGTGGAAAGCGGGAGCATGCACCTCCCGTGCCCACCAACCCGCGCCCACTAAACCTAGCCTTACCACCCTCCCCTCCAGAGATCGGGCCTATCCCTTTCTCCCACCCGCACCGTGGGCCAACGGGGATCCTCCGTCAGGTTGAGGAGCCCCTCCCCAGTCATGAGAAAGGTGTCTTCCACCTTGGCCCCAGCAAGGCTCGGGTTCCAGGCCAAGGCCATCCCTTCCTCCAGGGTCAAGGGGTGGCCTGGCACGGCGATGGCCTCCCGGGACCGGTACCCGCCCACGCCCCCTTGGTGGTGCTCCTCCCAGGCACTCGGAAAGCCCACCCGCTCGTAAGCCGCTTGGAGAGCAGCGAAAACCTCCCCCAGTTTGGCCCCCGGCCGGGAAGCGTCCAAGGCTGCCTCTTCCACCTCCAAAACCTTGCGGTAGCGGGCCTCCACCTCCCCGTCTCCCAGGTTGACCATCCGCGTGAGGTTGGCCACGAGACCCCCCCGCTCGGCGCAAACCACCGCCATGAAGCTCCGCCCCAGGGGCCGATCCTTGGGCAGGGGGTGGCGGTGCCGAAAAAGCCGCTCTTCCCCCGCCACCAGGAGGAGTTGCGGGCGGATGCCATGTCCCCATAGGGCCTCGGCTAAGGCACCCGCTAGCTCCTGTTCCCTCCAGGTGGGCTTAGCCGCCCGGACCACCTCCCCCACCAGCTCCGCCGCCTCCCGCCCCAGGCGGCGAAAGGCCTCCTGCGCCTTTTTGGAGAGGGCGAGCCGGAGGAGCGTGAGGTCGTGCTCGAGGTCGTTCGGACTACCCGGGGGCGGGAAGGCGTACCAGGGGTGCACTTGCACGGGAAGCCCGGGGACCTCCTCCTCTGCTATCCGTGGGTGTTCTATGCGGCTGGTGTGAAGGAGAAGCTCTTCCCCGATTTCCAAGTACGCCACCCCCTCCCCGAACCCCAGGGTGTTGCTACCCCCAGTGAGCCAGGCGAAGTTCTCAGGGCGGATGACGTAGAAGCGAGAAAAACCCTGGCTTCGCATCCAAAGACGGAGTCTATTTAGGTGTTCGCCAAGCATTTAGGACCTCCGATAACGCTCCAAAAGCAAGGATGCCCAGGCCTCGTACCCTGGAAGAAGCTGACGAACCCCTGGATTTACCTCGGTTACCGCCACCTCCGGCAACCGGGTAGCGGCAAGGGCAGCCTCGAGGTCCGGGTACACCCCTCCCCCTACCATAGCCAGGATCGCCGCTCCCCGGGCAGCCCCTTCCTCGCCCACGACCCGGTAAAGGGGAACCTGTAGGGCTCCGCCCAACAGGCTTAGCCAAAGGCTCGAGGCCGAACCTCCGCCGGTGACCAGAAACGCTTTGGCTTGCGACAAGGAACGCATTACCTCATAAACAACCCCTAAGCTTAAGGCCACCCCTTCCAGGACAGCGCGCACCAAATGGCCGCGTTCATGCGCCAAGGAAAGGCCCAACCAAGCGCCCCGCAACGCCGGCTCCAAATAGGGGCTCCGCTCCCCAGCTAAAAACGGGAGGAAGTAAAGTCCCTGCGCCCCCAAAGGAACCTTCTCCGCTTCCGCAAGGAGCTCCTCTAGCGAAACCTCGGGGAAAATTCGGCGAAGCCACTCCAAGCTTCCCGCAGCGCTCAGGGTTACTCCCAGAAGGTGATAGGCGCCATCAGCGTGGCAAAATAGGTGGATCCGGCCTTCGGGATCGGGCAAAGGCGCTTCAAGGGGAAGGAAGATCACCCCACTCGTGCCCAAGGAGACACTACCGGTTCCCGGCCGGTAGCGGGAAACCCCTAAGCCAATGGCAGCGGCAGCGTTGTCCCCGGCTCCGGCCACCACGGGGGTACCCGCCCTGAGCCCAACCGCTCGAGCCCACTCCGGCCTGAGCCCCCCCACCACACGGTGGCTTTCCCCTAGGTCGGGGAGAAGGGAAACGGCTAGCCCAAGCGCCCTTAGGAGCTCTTCGTCCCAGAGCCGTTCCCGGATCGCCATGGCCCCGGTACCGGAAGCATCGGAGTACTCCGTGGCCCAGTTCCCGGTGAGGAGGAAGCCCAAGTAGTCCTTGGGCAGGAGCACCTTGTAGACCCGCCGAAACAGGTCAGGATGCTTACGCTTAAGCCAAACAATCTTTGGAAGTTGAAAACCGGTGATGGCCGGATTGCCTGTGCGCCGGATGAGCTCGGGGCGAGGGATCACCTCTTCTATCCATCTGGCCTCCTCCACCGTGCGCTGGTCATTCCAAAGAGGAGCCGGAAGTATTGGCTCTCCCTCTCTGTCAAGGAACACAGCCCCATGCATCTGCCCGGAAAGGCCGATGGCCACCACCTCTACTTGGGGGAGCCTCGAGGTGAGGGCCTCGAGGACCTCCCTCAAGGCCTTAGCCCAATCGCGGGGATCCTGCTCGGTCCATCCCGGTTGTGGAACGCGCAGAGGATACCCGGCCCGGGCATCAGCAAGCTTCTGGCCCCTCTCGTCCAGGATCACTCCCTTCAGCCCGCTGGTCCCCAGGTCCAACCCCAAAACCGCCTTCATCCGCGTACCCCGAGAAGGTACTCCACCGCAAGTTGGTCCAACCGCTCCAAGGCGTATCCTCGGCGCCGCAACGCTTCCAAGGGAATATGCGCACGCTTCAAGGCCTCCGCCTTTTCCCGGCTATAGGAGCCAAGTAGAGCCAAGGCTTCCTTGTCCGCTCGGTAATACTCCGCAAGCAAGGTTTGAACCTCGGGGTCCTGGCGGAAAGCCTCGGCCTTCTCCTTGAGGATCAGATACGTACGCATGCAACCCCGGGCGAATGCCCAGACCCCTTCTTCATCCTCTGTCCTCAGGGCATGGGCGTCAAAATGGCGGGGCCCCTGGTAGCCGGAGTGCTCCAGGAGGTCTACCAAGAAGAAGGCTGCTTTCAGGTTCTCTGCGCCAAAGCGGAGGTCCTGGTCAAACCGGCTCATTCTCTGATCGTTTAGGTCTATATGGAAAAGTTTCCCCACTTCCAGAACCTGAGCCACGGCGTGGACGAAGTTTAGCCCCGCCATGGTTTCGTGCGCAAACTCGGGGTTGAGGCCGAAACGGTCAGGATCCTCGAGGGTGTAGATAAAGGCCAGAAAGCTCCCTACCGTGGCGAAATAGATGTCACCCCTAGGTTCGTTGGGCTTGGGTTCCAAAGCAAAGCGGTACGCATAACCTTGATCCTTGGCGTAGGCAGCCATGTAGTTGAGCGCTTCCCGCATCCATTCCCAGACATGGCGGCTTTTTCCCGTGGCCTCAACCTCCGCTCCCTCCCTCCCTGGCCAAACCACGTAGATCTCCGCTCCTAACTCTGCGCCTAGGTCCATGGTTTCCAAGCTCTTGCGAAGCGCATAGGCCCGGACCCAAGGGTCTGGGCTTGTAAAGGCACCGTCCTTAAAGGCGGGATCGGAAAAGAGGTTGGCTGTGACCATGGGGACCCGAAGACCGGTTTCCTCAAGAGCTTTCCTAAACCGGCGAAGGATTTGGTCACGCTCCCGAGGCGGCGTGTCCCTAGGGATGAGGTCCTCATCGTGCAGGTTCACCCCATAAGCCCCAAGCTCCGCCAATTTCTGCACGACGTAAACGGGATCAAGCTTTTCCCGAACCGCATCCCCAAAGGGGTCCCGGCCCACATTACCTACCGTCCAAAGTCCAAATGTGAACCTGTGCTCCGGTTTAGGCTCATACATCTAAACCACCTCCGCAAAAGCCATTTGATCTATGAACTGGGCGGCAGCCAAAGCGCCTGCCCCCAGAAGAGCGGCTTCCCGCCCAAAAGGAGAAAGAACAACCTGTTCAGGAGAGTGAACCCGCAAGGCGTATTTAGGAAGCCTTCGCCGAACCTCGCGAAGAAGCTCCTCCCCTGTAGCCCCCACCAAAGGTCCCCCTAGGACGATAAGGTTCGGATCCAGCGTGCTCAACACGATGGCGCAAAGGTGCGCCAGCTTGTCTCCCATCTCGGACAGGAGTTCCTTGGAAGCGTTCGCATTCCATCGGCGAAAACTCAAATAGACTTCGGCGCATCCTTGTTTGCCGCAACCACAAGAAGGCCCATCGGGGTTCAGCGGGATATGGCCCACCTCACCCGCGTGAAAACGGGCCCCGTGGTAAACCTTCCGGTCCACTACGACGCCGCCTCCCACGCCTACGCCCAAGTTCAGGTACACGCAGTGATCTACTTCCCACCCCCCCAAGGCATAAAGGCCGTACGCTGCGGCATTCGCCTCGTTTTCCACTATGAGGGGAACTCCTGCAAGCCCCAAGCTTGCCAGAACCTTCTGTACCATCTCCCCCAAGGCCAGGTCTTGCCAACCCAGGTTCGGTGCCAGGGTCAGGTGACCTTCTTCGGGTTCCACAAGGCCCGGCACGGCAACACCTACGCCGAGAACCCGCCTACCCGAAAGCAAGGGGTGCGTGGCCGCCGCCAGGAGGGCTAGCGCCTCTTGCGGATCTTTCGGCGCCGGGGGCAGGACCGTCTTCACCCGCACATCCCCCGCTAGGCTCATAAGGGCCACGGCCATCCGGTCCACATCGATTTCCCAGGCCAGAACCATGTTCCTTTCGCCCTCTACCTCGAGGGCGATGGAAGGCCGGCCCTGGCCCTGGGGAGGAAGAGGCCGTTCCAAAAGCAGGCCCTCCTCTAGAAGCTCGGCCACGACCTCCGTAACGGCTGAGGGAGAGAGCTCTAGGTGCTTGGCCAGGTCGCTCCGAGAAAGCCCGGGTTGCTTACGCAAATGGTCTAGAATACGAGCCTTGTGCCAACGGCGAAGCTGCCGGGTACCGCCTTTGGGGATTTCGGAAGCGTTAGGCATACTGATCCGCATTTTCCCAAATCCCGGCCTACCTCTTGGCCTCTCCAGCCAAAATCATCCCCAACACCTCCTCCTGGTTGCTCTCGCAGGCCCGTACCGTTCCCACCACTTTGCCTCCCTTCATCACCGTAATCCGGTCGCTTAGATCAAAGACGTCGTGGAGATCATGACTAATGAGGACAATGCCCAGACCCTCTTCGCGGAGAGCGCGGATGAGCCCTTTGACCCGAGCTGTTTCTCCCGGACCAAGGGCAGCGGTGGGCTCGTCCATGATGAGGACCTTTGCCCGGAAGAGTAGGGCCCGAGCAATGGCTACCGCTTGGCGCTGGCCCCCCGAGAGCCGGTGGACCGGGACCCTGAGGGAAGGTAGCTTCGCTCCTACCCGCTCCAGTACCCTTCTCGCCTCCGTCTCCATGGATTCCTCATCCAGAGAAAGATGCCGAACACGTTCCCGGCCCAAAAAAACGTTGGCTACTGCATCCAAATTGTCAGCCAAGGCCAGGTTCTGATGGATGGTTTCAATGCCAAAACGCTGCGCATCTCTTGGGGAGGCAAAGCGCACCTCCTCGAGCCCATCCCCGGTCCGCAGGAGGATCCTCCCCTCCTGGGGGGTGTAAACCCCCGCTAAGACCCGGATGAAGGTGGTTTTTCCCGCTCCATTGTGCCCCACCAAGCTATGAACCTCGCCCTCGTGGAGATCAAAGGAAACCCTGTCCAAGGCTTGCAGCCCACCAAAACGCAGGGATACGTTTTCGGCGCGCAAAAGCGGTAGGCTCATATCCGCCTCCGGTGAAACCTAGCGTTCCACACGGCAGCCACCACCAGGACCACACCTAGGATCAGGTTCTGCCACTCTGTAGGTACGCCCATGAGCACTAAACCGTTTTGCAGACTAGACATGATCAAGGCCCCCAGCGCCGCCCCAAGAATTGTGCCGCTTCCCCCAGCCAAGGAGGTACCTCCTACCACAGCGGCAGCGATCACGTACAGTTCCAGAAGGGTACCCATGCCCGTGGGCACGAAAGCAAGCCGTGCCGCTTGCACCGCCCCGGCCAGGGCGGCGAGGGAGCCCATCAGGCCAAACACCAGAACCTGGACACGGCGAACGGGAATGCCCGCCAACAGGGCCGCCTCAGGATTGCCGCCGATAGCGTACACATACCTACCAAAACGCGTGCGCTGGGATACCCAGTGGAGAAGCACGAGGACGCCAAGGGCAATGAGTACGGGCACTGGGATCCCCCGGCCTAGGCCCGTAACGGGGTGAGGAAAACTGTTCATGACCCAGAGAAAGCTCCCAAAAACCAGACCCAGGAACAGGGTTATAAGAAGGTCCACCCAAAAGGGGCGTACGGAAAGACCATGGCGTTGCCGAAGCCACCGGCCGCGCCATAGAGCCCAGAGGGTGTAGGCCAAGGCGAGGAGGGTAACCACCGCAGACCAGAAGGGCCCGATTGAACCTTGAAGTCCCCCGCCTAAGATCAGAAAGCCGTCCTGAAGAGGGCCTACGGTCCGACCTTCGGCAATCAAGTAGGCGGCGTTACGGAAAACAAGGAGCCCGGCCATGGTAACGATAAAGGAAGGGGCTCCAAGATAGGCGATAAGATACCCTTGCAAAAGACCTGCTCCAGCCCCCAGCAGCAGGCCCACCAAAAGGGCTAGGGGCCAGGGCCATCCTTGGCCGATGGGCGGGACCGCTTGCAAAAGGGCCATGGCCATCCCGGTGAAACCCAAAAGCGAGCCCACGCTAAGGTCAATCTGTCGGGCCACAATGACCAGGACCATTCCCCCTACCAAGATGGCTACCACGGCGGTTTGCACGGATAGGTTCCAAAGGTTTTGAGGGGATAGGAACTGGCCCGGTTGGCCCAAGGTCATCAAATGGAAAATCAACCAAAGAAGTCCTAGAACGACGAGAAGGAATGCATTTTGCGAGTATGTGCCCATGTCCACACGGGGACTTTTCCCCGCCTTATCTGAAGGGTACATGGCGTTCATGGCTTCTCCGAAAGGGGCTCAGGGGTTTTCCCCTGAGCCCCTTAGGCCTAGCGGCAAACTGCAGGCGCCTGCGGCCCGCTTACACCCTGGCAAAGCGCTTCTTTCGTGATCCAACCGGCCTCGAGGACGATATGCAAGTTGTCGCGTGTAATGGGAATAGGCCGCAATAGCACCGCATTCACCACGGTACCCCTAGGGTCCCCCGGGACACGGAACCTCTGAGCACCTAAGATTTGGTCTGGACGAGTTCCCCGCGCTAGGAGCACCGCAATCTCTGCGGCGCGACGCCCAAGCTCTCGGGCATCCTTCCAAACGCTTACGGTCTGCAATCCTCGAGCCACCCGGTTTAAGGCAGGCCAATCGCCGTCTTGGCCGGAAACGGGCACGCGTCCTGCCAAACCCACCGAGGCAAGAGCGGCGATCACACCCCCTGCGGTACCGTCATTGGAGGCCACCACCGCATCTACTTGGTTTCGGTTGGCCGCCAGAATTTGTTCCATATTGCGCTGGGCCACTTCCGGACGCCAACCCTCCGTATACTGCTTGCCCACCACACGAATCTCACCCCGATCAATGGCAGGTTGTAGGATTTCAAGCTGTCCTTGGTGTAATAGATCCGCGTTAGGATCAGTGGGCGCACCCAAGATGAAGACATAGTTTCCTCGAGGCCGCACCTGGTACACAGCCCTGGCTTGTTGCCTTCCGACCTCCACGTTGTCAAAAGAAATATAGAAGGCGTATGGATCGGCAATTAGGCGGTCATAAGCCACCACGGGGATGCCAGCTGCGCGAGCCTTTTGGACCGCGGGAAGAATAGCGTCCTTGTCCCAAGCAAGGATGATGAGGGCATTTACCCCTCGGGAAATAAGGCTGTCCACATCGTTAAGCTGCTTTTCTGCAGAACTTTGCGCATCGGTGCTCACATACTGAGCGCCCATGCGAGCCAGCTGCTCCTTTATGGCCGCCTCGTCCCGCCGCCAACGCTCCTCCTGGAAGTTAGCCCAACTTACACCCACCACCAATGGGCGTTGTTGGGCCCAAGTCCCCCCTGCAAAGGCCAGCAACGCCAAAACACCAAGCCACCCATTCCGCATACGCAACCTCCTACTGAGCCGGGAAGAGGTTGACCAGGAGTTTGGGAAATTTTTCTTTGTTTCCCGACTCAAACTAAATATATCTCAGAACACCCCAAATATCAACCCCCCGGCTTACCCTCTTCCCGAAGTTCCGATAAGCTCAAGAAATCCCCGTGCCACTTACAGGAGGCGGAGGCCTTATGGAGTGCTCTCCCCAACAGACCCAGAAGAAGGAGGGCTCCCCCAGGAGTAAACCTAGCCTCCCGTGATCCCGCCCCCTCCGCCACTTAACCCCCAGGCGTTCCACGGCCTGGTTAATTGTCCTCTCTGGTGGTCTACTACTCCGCGAAGATCAGGTTGGGAAGCAATCGGTAGCCCCTTACCAGCTACCCATTCGAACCCGCGCGAACCCAAGAGGAAGGTCATCTTGACAGAGGTCAAACGAAACCCCCTCTTAGTGCGTTTAGAATTTCCCTTCTAGCGAACACGTAAGCCAGGATGAGGGGCAGCGCAGACAAAGTCACAGCCGCCATAACCGCAGGCACGTTAATACCGAATTGGCCTGTGAAGGTCCATACCGCCATGGGAAGAACACGCACCTCCGGGCTCTGCGTTAGGATAAGGGGGAAAAGCAAAGCATTCCAGGCTCCTATGAAGTTGAACAGGGCCATGGAGATGACTGCCCGAACGGATAACGGCAAGACGAGGTGTTTTAGAACAGCCCCGTGGCTCGCCCCTTCCAACTCCATAGCCTCAAAGAGCGTACTCGGAATTTCTCTGACAAAATTGGTCAACACTAAGACCGTAACTGGCATGGCAAATCCAGCGAGAGGCAAGATGACTGCCCAAAGGCTGTCGTAAAGACCGCTTGCCTTAACCAACGCGTACAGGGCAATCACCGTAGCCTGGGCAGGGACAGCGAAACCTAAAAGGAAGATATAAAGACTTTGACGGTAAATAGGGGTTTTACCCCGATTTACCGCGTAGGCCGCCAACAGGCTTAGGAAAACCGAGATCAGAGCGGTGCTGAGGGCTACGACAACGCTATTCACAAAGTATCTAATAAAACCCGCTTCAAGCACTGCACGATAGTTTTCCCAGGTCCACTGCTGGGGCAAACCCCAAGGGGGGGGCTGGAGGTAACCTGCTTGGGTTTTAACACTGGTAATCGCCATGAAATAAACAGGAAATGCCGAAATAAGGCTCCACACTAGGACCAACACCGGAGCAAGCCCCCGAACGACCTTACCTACAAGCGCCTTCATGAGTTCCTCCGAGACGCGAGACCACTAGGCCCTACCAAACCCCAGGAAATAAGGACTGATAAGAGTGCCAAGAAGGCCCCTACCGTAGCTCCGTATGCCACTTCTTGGTTTTGGAAAGCGAGCCTATAAAGATAAACCGGCAGATTTGTCGTAGCATAACCCGGTCCCCCTTGGGTCATGACCCAAATAAGGTCAAAGTACGTTAGAGAACCCACAACCACAATTAAGGAAGAAGTGATTAGTGTTGGCCGAAGAAGCGGTAGCGTAATATGCCAGAAGACATCCCAATCCTCTGCCCCGTCCAGGGCGGCCGCTTCGTAAAGATCTTGGGGTATTCCCTGGTAGGCTGCTTGGTAAAGCAGCGTGTGAAAGGGAATGTACTGCCAGGAGGTGACCAGGGCCAACGTCAGCAGCGCAACCTGTTCCGCAAGTGGATTTAAGCCTCGAACAAACGGCAAATAATAGAGCACTCCCAAGTTTGGATCCAAAATGTAAAGCCAAATAGTGCCAACTGCGGTGCTGGAAAAAAGTAGAGGAAGAAAGGAAAAAACAGAGGCAACCTGGCGAAAAATGCCTTTTCGAGCAAAATAGATCCCGAGAGCCAAGGCCAAAGGAGTTTGTACCAGCCACGCTATAAGAGTGAAGGCAAAGGACACCCGGAGCGCATGGTAGAAGTGCTCATCACCGAAAAGACGTATCCAGTTCGCCCAGCCCGCCCATTCTCTAGATCCCACACCGTCCCAACGGTAGAAACTGAGACCCAGGGTGCTCAAGACAGGGAGCAGGACTGTGAGCCCGTAGAAGGCCAGGGGAAGCAGCAGAAAGAAGGCTAGCGCTCTATTCCGCATTACGCCTCCTTAAAAGAAGCGGGGGAAGAGGAGTGGTCTTTCCCTTCCCCCGCAATGTCCCTTACCTTAGACCATCTGCCAACCGCTGCATACGATCCACGAATTCCTGAGGAGCGATGCGCCTTAGGAAGAGCAACTGAAGGTTGTCCAGATACGGCTGGGCCAATTGCGGTGGCAGGGCCTGATCCCAAGACAAAACGTAGTAAGGTGCCTGCTCCACCAGGCCGTAGACAAAACTCTGCCAATCTGGATAGGCACCTTCTTGACGGATAAGGGCTTGGATGCCTTTTGTGGTTGGGATCGCCCCGTTCCTCAAGAGGAAACGCACGTAGTCATCAGAGAAGGACAACTCCCTCAGAAAACGAATCGCAGCAGGCTTATTACGGGCAAAAGAGGAAACAGAAAAGTAGTTGGTGAAGTTCCCCGCCAAGTTACGGGGATCCCCCCTGCCTCCCTCCACCCGGGGGAAGGCAAACCAACCGAGATCCCCACTCTTAACGAAGTCCGGGTGTTCGTTGACAAGAGCTCCGAATTCCCAGACTCCCATAAGCTGCATAGCAGCCCTACCGGTAGCAAAAAGGGCTCGTACCGTTCCCGTACCGTACTGAGCGGATTCCCAGCCTGGTTGGAAAGGATTCTTGGCCACGAGCTCAGAGATCATCTCCGCCGACCGGAGCACAGAAGGATGCCGCCAAGCCCCGGGGCGATTAGTCGTTATGTTTTCAAAGACCTCGGGCCCGCCAAGCCGGTCCACCAAGTACTCTTGGTACATGAGAAGTGGCCACTTGCTACCCCCCGCAACCACTATGGGAACGACCCCAGCACCTCTAAGTCGGTCTACGACGGAAAGCAATTGGGCCCACGTTTGGGGAGGTTGGAGGTTCAACCGACGGAAAACCGCTTTATTGTAGAACCAAACCACTGGCTGGAGCTCAGTGCTCGGAACTCCGTAAATTCGCCCGTCAAATGTCACTCCACGCCACATAAGGTCCAAGAAGCGGTTCTTCCAAGCAGGATCTATGGTAGACGTCATGTCCTCCACTGCACCTGCCTTGACATAGGATTCCAGGACTCCGCCACCCCAGTTGTAGAACACGTCAGGCCCCGATTTTGCCCCCAAAGCAACGAATAGCCTTTGTTTGTAGGGGTCATTTTCAAATTGAATCAAACGAGCCTGAGCATTCGGGTTCCGCTGGTTCCACTCTTGGATGAACTTGGGGAAGAACTGATCTATCACCCAATAATTTATGGCCCAGACCTCAAAGTTTTGTGCCCGAACCGGGAAAACCAAAGCCGCTGCCAAAAAAGCCCAAACTACTACACGCCGCATCTGTACCACCCTCCTTTACTCCCTACACTTACTTAGCTCAGGTTTGTTAGCCGCTTACGAAGCACCTCTGCTAACACCCGCCTCTCTTTTGTGTGTTCAAATCTCACCCCCTCCTTGACAACCTCATATACCTCCGCCGCAGACAGTCCTGCGAAAGCACGAGCAAAGTAAGGATTTAGAGCATTAGCAACATGCCCATAGAGGGTAGAAAGGAGAAGAACCTCCTCCAGGGAACGCGTCGGGAAAGCGTAATCGCGGAAATGCTCAATGATTTCGGCCTCAATTTGCATAATCAAGTTCCTAATACCATTAGCTACAGGCCCTTTTGACCGCGCCGTCCACTCATCAACCCCCAATCGCCTCTTTATGGTCAAGAATGGCGCTAAATAACGAGAATATCTCGACGAGGGATCTAACACCCGAACCCCTTGGGTGCCAAGATCTTTGTAGGTCCAAAGAGTCCAGTGAGTCCCATACCGATTGAATACGGACATCTGCACGTCCAGTGCAGCCAATCTAGCCAAGTCACCAAGCGAGGGTGTCTCGTAGGGCGCATCGTACAGAGCACCAAACTCCCCGACATAACAGGGAAGATTTCGCTCTAGGAACCACCTGTTTCGCTCCAGGTAATAGGATTCCACCCAGGCTGGATCAATCCAAGTACGACGGCCCTCAACTTCCAGCCAGCCCGGGAACCGCCCGCCCAAGTGGGTGGGTGCCATGTAGTTGTGCGAACTAAACACAATTTGGTCGTCTTGCTCCAGGAGACGCTCAAATCCCGCAAAGTCCTGCGCATATCGGTTGCCCTCTATAAAAAGGATGTGGCGCCGATCCACCTCGCGAACGGCCGAAATAAGCCTGCCAAAAAAGGCTACTACTGTCTCATTCTCTGGCGCGTATGGCTCGTTGAGAAGATCGTAGCCCGCCACAGTCGGCTCATCCCTATAGCGGTCGGCCAAAACTTGCCACATGATGATGAGTTGTTCCTGGTAGTGAGGTTCGTGCCAAAACAGAGCCACGCCGTAAGGATTATCCGAGTGCCAACCCGGATTCTGCCACCCTGGAGCGGCGTGGAAGTCCAATATGACATAGAGGCCTTGTTGCTTAGCCCAAGCTATTGCGCGATCGATATAACTCAAATTCTCCCCAAGCGTATAACGCCAGTGAAATGGCAAGCGAATAGCCGTCGCACCTAGGGAGCGGATGTAGGCGACATCTTCCTCCGTGAAAAAGTGATCCCGAATTGCTTGGGTAAAGGCCTCAGCTACGTCTTGGCCAAGCTCTTCTCGAAGAGCCTTGAGCCATGAAGACTCATTGCCAGAGTATCCGTTAATGAAGTTTTCTGTGTTAAGCCAACCTCCTATAGCGAGCCCCCTTAAGTAGACGGCTTTACCGTCATCCACGTTTACGATTTGGCCTCCTCTTACGCCCAACCAGTCCATGTGTTCACCTACCTCCCTTTGGCGGCTACATAAAGAAGAAGCCCCATCTGATACCAAGCCGGCTTCGGGCTATAATCATCCGCGATTGGAGTTGCGGCTCCTTCCCCAGGGAAAAATCCTGGAACCCAAGAGTATTTGTCTGGAAAACCCCATATGCTGAAGGAGAGGCACTTCCCCTTTAGGGCCAGGCACGTACTCAAAATCTGGGTATACACCTGGGCTTGTGCCAAGTCTTTTGTGTTATCGCGAGGAAGGGGCATGCGCACATCAACCTCCGTAAAAGCTACGTAAAAACCCGCATCCACAAACCGCCGCACGTGGTCCAGCAACTCTTGGGCATGCGGAAAACCATAACGCAGACTGATATGTCCTTGGAGGCCTATACCGTCAATGGGCACCCCCTCTGCTTTAAGGCGTGCTAAGAAGGAGAGGACAGCATCAGCCTTAGGCGAAGGGAATTCTAGATTGTAGTCATTATAAAATAGCAGAGCCTGGGGGTCTGCCTCCTTCGCCCAACGGAAAGCCCAAGCAATATACTCTGGGCCCCCAAAAGCTCTATACCAAAGGGTATCGCGAAACGTACCATCCTCATTGAAAGCCTCGTTGACTACATCCCACTGCCAAATACTTCCCCTATACCTCCCAACCACCGTTTGAATATGCCTTTGGAGGATTTTACGGAGCTCGTCGGGCGAAAAAGCATCTGGCTTGAGCCAAACAGGCATCTGATTATGCCATACCAACGTGTGGCCTCGTATCCTTTGCTGATGAGCACGAGCAAAAGCAACTATGCGATCAGCGTTTTCCCAGACATACCGCCCTGGCTCAGGCTCCAAGCTCTCCCACTTCATTTCGTTTTCAGGGGTAATAGACGAAAACTCGCGACTCAGAAGCGTGCGATAAACAGAATCTTCATCCAAATGAGATGCAGAAACAGCTGTGCCAAACTCTATGCCTGCTCGCACAGCAAGCGACCTCAATGGACCTAACTGGGTTACCGAGTCCACCTGCCCTAAGACTAGGGAAGCGAACCAGGAAACGCACACAACTAATAGGGGCAAGCCGTACCGATAGAGCTTCATCATCCCTCCATTGGAGCCGGGTCAGTAAGGTTGACCTCGTGAGGGGTTTCTTTTTTTCCCGACTCAAATTAACGATAGCATCCCCGGGTCTTCTTGTCAAGTAACCCTGACCCTCCGCTCTCATCACCCTGTTCTATAGGGGCTTGACAAGGAGAAACAAATAGGGGGTTTGTAAGGTATGCAAACCCCAAACCCCTAGATCACCACCACTCGGGTTCACACCGCCTTCCGGCCCCTCAGAAAACCCACG
>Ga0187840_10000025_pt1 | contig 29847 bp, 24 predicted proteins | sample OCT_B_HostDNA_FD_136652 | JGI IMG/M metagenome (GOLD analysis project Ga0187840, IMG submission 136652) | Extremophilic microbial mat communities from Yellowstone National Park, Wyoming, USA - OCT_B_HostDNA | ecosystem: Environmental > Aquatic > Thermal springs > Hot (42-90C) | place: USA...
GGGCCTTCTACGACACCCTCTTCGCCCATCCCCCCACGGCCAGGGTCTTCCGGGAGGGGGAAAGGCCCGACCGGGAGGAAACCCTGAGGCGCTGGTGGCAACGGACGGTGCAGGGGCCCCTGGACGAGGGGTACTTCGCCTGGATGGCCAAGGTGGGCCTGGTGCACGTGGTGCGGGGGGTGGAAAACCCCATGATGCTGGCCATGGCCTCCTTCGTGGCCGCCTTCGTGGAGCACAAGACCCATGAGGGCGGGCACCCCGAGGCGGATCCCCTAACGGAGGCCTTCTACCGGCTGAGCATGGCGGTGGGAGCGGTGATCACCCACGGGTACGACCGCTACCGGGCCCTCGCCCTTTACAACGTGGCCGGCATGGAGCCCGCCCTCCTGGAGCGCCTCACCGTGGAGGAGGCGCGGGAGATGCTGGAGGCCATCCGCAAAGAAGGGGCATGACCCGCCTCCTCCCGCCCCATGTGCTCCAAAGCGTCTTGGAGCAACTGCCCGAGAGCGTCCTGATCACCGACGCCACGGGGCGCATCGTCTACGTGAACGGCGCCTTCGAGCGCCTCACGGGGTACGGGCGGGAGGAGGTGCTGGGGAAAAACCCTCGCTTTCTCAAGTCAGGCCACCATCCCCTGGAGTTCTACCGGCGCTTTTGGGAGGAGATCCTATCGGGACACCCCTTTCGGGGTGTCTTTGTCAACCGCCGCAAGGATGGAACCCTCTACACGGAGGAAAAGGTGGTCACCCCCATCCGGGGCCCCAGCGGCGCCGTGGAGTACCTGGTGGCCACCAGCCGCGACGTCACCGAGGAGATGGCCCTCCGGGCCCGGCTGGAGGCGCTTTCCACCCTGGATCCCTTGACTGGTCTCCTGAACCGAAGGGCTTTCGCCGAGCGGGTGAAGAAGGACATCCTTTACGCAAGGAGCCGCCGGGCCCTGGCCTACCTGGACCTGGACGGCTTCAAAACGGTGAACGACACCTTGGGGCACGCGGCGGGGGACGAGGTGCTGGCCCAGTTGGCCCGGAACCTGAAGGGTGCTCTTCCCCAGGCGGTGGTGGGAAGGCTGGGAGGGGACGAGTTTGCCGCCTGGTACCCCGCCGACGATCTCGGGGAGGCCAAAGCCAAGGCCGCGCTCCTGCTCCGGGCGGCATCCGTAGAGGTGTCGGTTCACGGCCAGCCCGTGCGCCTGGAGGCGAGCCTGGGCTTGGTCCTCTTCCCGGACCATGGGGTGAGCCTGCAGGAGCTATTGCGGCGGGCCGACCTGGCCATGTACCGGGCGAAGCTCTTCCGGCTAAAGGAACCCGAGGCCTTTACCCCAGACCTGGATGGCCTCACGCCGCAAGCCCTGGCGCTGGAAGCGGAGTTTCATCACGCCTTAACCACGGGCCAGAGCCAGCTTTTCCTGCAGGGGATCCTCAACTTAAAGGAGGACCGGCTGGAGGACGCCGAGGTGCTGTTCCGGTTGCGGCGCCCCGAAGGCTACGTCAACCCCCTGCCCCAGATGGACCTGTCCCGCCGGGCCCTCAACGAGGTCTTGGATCGCTTTGTTCTGCAGGAACTCCAACGGCTCCAGTCCACCCATCCTGGCCTCACGGTCTGGGTGAACGTGACCCCGTGGTCCTTAGGGGACACCAGCTTTCTAAACCTGGCGGAACGCCTGATCCATCAAGGCCTTGACCCCGGGCGGGCGGTGATCGAGGTCAGCGAGCGCACCGCTACCCACCAGCTGGGGCGCATCGCCCCTGCCTTGTGGCGGCTTAAAGGCCTCGGCTTCCGCCTAGCCTTGGACGACTTTGGCACGGGGGCCACGGGTCTCGGACACCTCCGCCAGCTCCCTCTAGACCTCCTGAAGGTGGGGAGGGAGCTCTTGAGCCCCCCGGGGCCGGGAGGTTCCCCCTCCCGGGCGCTCCTCGGCCACCTGGTGGGGATGGCCCACGACCTAGGCCTGAAGGTGGTGCTGGAAGGGGTCGAAACCCCAGAGCAACTGGCCTTGGCCCGGGAGCTCAGGGCGGATTTCGCCCAAGGATTCCACATTCACCGGCCCGAAGCGCACCCCCTCCTTCCCCGACGCTGGCTAGAAAAGGGGGAAAGCCAGGTCGGCGACGGATCCAAAGAGGACTAGAGCAAGAGATGGGCCCGGGTAGAATGGCCGCTTGGCCAGAGGGGGTCTGGCCATCTCCCACCCCTGAGGTTACGGTACCATGCGCACCGCCGCGGTCTTCCTTAGCCTGATGCAAGCCCAAGACCTACCGGAGCTCTACGCCCGGGCGGCAGAGGGGGCCATGGCCCACCTGGGGGCCGAGGGCGCCTACCTCCTCCGGTTGGAGGCGGGGCGGTACCGGGTGGTGGGGGCAGCGGGCACAGCGGGGCTGGCCCGGGGCCTCCGCCTGCCCCCAGAGTGGGAGCCACGGGAAGGGACCACGCCACCCCCCGGCCCCTTGGGCTTCTCCCCGGACGGCAAAAGGCGGCTCGGCCACATGGCCCGCCGCGGCTCCCTGGTCCTGGCCCTGGAGGGAGTAGGACCCTTGGGGGAGGAGAAGGAGGTTCTGGAGGCCCTCTTGGAGGCAGTGGCCCTGCGGGAGGGCCGCATGGCGGGCCTTTCCACCCTGGAGGTCCTCCTCTCCCTCTCCCGAAGGCTACGGCAAGGCGCTTCCTTGGCGGAGGAGATCCGGGGGGCTTTGGAGGTCCTCTTGGAGCGCACCGGCCTGGAAGTGGGGGTGCTCTTCCGGCTGGAGGGAGAAGCTTTCCGGCCCTGGGTCCTCGCCGGGGTGTACCCGCCGGACTACCCCGAGCTGTACCGCCGGCACGCCGTGCGTCTGGGCATGGGGGCTACGGCCCTCCTAAAGGGGCGTGACTTCGCCGTCATCCCCGACCACCAAACCTTCCCCCACGCCCTCCCCCCCATGCGGGAGGCGGGCTTGCGCACCGTGGTCCTCGCCCTTTTGGAGCGGGCCGGTAAGCCGTATGGCGCCCTGGCCCTCGCCAGCTTCGCCCGCCCCGTGGAGGTCTCCCCGGAAGGGGTGGCCCTCCTGCGGGTGGCCCGGGAGGAGCTGGAGGGGTACCTGGAGCGGCGCCTCCAAACCGAGGGGCTTCTCATGGCCCTTTCCGCCATCCTAGAGCGCCTGGACTACGAAACCGAGGGGCACATGCGGCGGGTGGCGGAGCTGGCCGTGGCCCTGGGGGAAAGGGCGGGGGTGAAGGACCTGGAGTGCCTGCGCATCGGGGCCTACCTCCACGACCTGGGGAAGCTCTTCGTCCCCCGGGAGATCCTGGACAAGGATGGCCCCCTGGTCACCCGGGAGTGGCGCCTGGTGAAGACGCACCCCGAGCTGGGGTACGAGGTCCTGGCCCGGGTGCCCTTCCTATCCCAGGCGGCGTTGGAGGTGGTCCTCTACCACCACGAGCATTGGGACGGCACGGGCTACCCCCGGGGGCTCAAGGGGGAGGAGATCCCTTTGCACGTCCGGGTCTTCGCCGTGGCGGATGTGTGGGACGCCCTGGTGAGCCCAAGGCCCTACAAGCCCGCCTACGACCCGAAGCGGGCGGAGAAGGAGCTTAGGGCTATGGCGGGGAAGAAGCTAGACCCGAGGCTGGTTCAGCTCTTTTTGACCCTGCGTGCCGCGAGGGAGGAGGTAAAGAAAAGATGACGAGCAAAGATACCCTGGAGATCCTGCTGGACGCCCCGGAACTCCCGGAGGCGGAGGTGCAGGCCTTGGCCCAGGACCTGGAAGCGGTGGTGGCCCGGTACCTGCCGGGCCACCCCGTGCGGTTGCTTTCCGGGGTGGACGAGCGGGAGCGAAGGTGGCTCCGCTTGGTGATCGAGCTAGGCCACGTTCCCGAGCGCTGAGGACCCCCTGAAAGGGGAATACCTTCACCCAATAGGGACACTCAACCTTGAGCGTCCCCACAACCTGGCCTACGGCCGACTTACCATCGCGACGCGCAAACCCCTTCGGTGTCCACCTACGTCGGAGTAGACGACTCCCTCCAAACCCAGGGCCGCAAACTCCAAAGACCTCAACGGCATCTAGAAAATACCCTCGCCAAATCCCTCTCCCTCGTCCTCTTTTTCCCGGGCCAAGACCTCGGCAAGGGCCAAGCTCACTGCCAAAATTTTCCGCAAACCTTTTTCTCCTCTCCCTCTGACCTTTCCCCTTCTACCGCACCCTACAAAACGTCCATGCCCCCTTGGCCCACAGGCACCAGGTTTACAGCTGTGCCCCCCCGAGGCCACCCTAGGAGTAGCGTCTTTGGAAGCTTTTGCAGGGTGTGTTCTGGTGGCGGTGACGAAAGCTAGGAAAAGAGGGCGTACGGTCTATTCGGAAGGCGAAGCGGGGATGGAGGTGCGGGACCCTAGGTTTCCCGAGCCGGAAGCGGTGTTCGGCCTCTCAGTTCAGTTTCATTCTTCACCGGCCCCTTCGGACCGGTGCAACTCAATTTCATAGAGCCGATATAACCGCCTCCTTGAGCCACCTGCATAGCCCGGTACCCCGTGCCCCGTCCAACGGCTATCCTAAAGGGCGCGAAGAGCCCCGTGATCCCGGGGGTTCATGGCCACACCCCCGGCCAGGCAGGTGGGCCCTCAGGTGGGCCGGATGTTCGCGCGTGTCGCCACCAGGGGCCTCCCCTCCGCAGCTTCCGGCCCTATCGGGGCATACCGCGGTTACGGGACGACGCCTAGGGCTTTGGTCCGAGGTCCGTCCAAGTTTGCCCTTTGGGCACGATGAGTTTGACCCCGGTCCGCCGTATCTTGCGGTCGAAGCTCACCACCGGCTTGCCCTCAGCCCGGGCAAGCTCGGCCAAGAAGAGGTCAGGAAAGTCCAGGCCGCTTTCCGGATATGCTTCCAAGGCGCCCCGCAAGGCCTCCTCCTCTCGCGGAACAAAAGGCCGTGCCGAAAGAAGGGCGAGGAGCTCGCGGGCCACCTCCCTCGGGGAGAGGCCGTAAAGGCGTCCCTCCAGGACGTAGACCACCTCCGCCACGTGTATTGGGTGCACCTCAAGGGCAAGGCCACGGCGTTCCGCCTCCAAGGCGAAGGCCCGGGCCGCCTGGTACATGGGCTCAGGGTGTCGGGTGAGGAGGCGCAGGAGAAAGTTGGCGTCCACGATCATCGGCGCCACCTCTGGCGCGCCTCCTCCCGCTCTGCGGCGAAGAGGGCTTCTGGGCTTGGGAAGCTGGTCCTGGGGGGATGGCCGGGAAGGGCATCCAGGACCTCCGCAAGGCTCCGCCTCCTCCACGGGATGAGGCGGATGGCCTCCCCCTCCAGCTGGACAAGAAGCTCATCCCCGGCCTTGAGGCCCAAGGCTTCCCGTACCGGCTTGGGTAGGACCACCTGGCCTTTGGTTGAGAGACGGGTGAGCGGCATACGAATATCTTACCAAATGTAAGATGAACCTGTCCGGTTCGCACAAGGAGGTACCCCACGGACGGGGGATAGCCTACCGGCGACCCCCCGGGAAGCGGTGAAGGAAAATGTGGCCGAGGTCCTCCCGATTCTCCTGAGGCTAGCCGAGAGGCCTTCCCGCGCCGACATGGCGGACGAAAGGAGGGCTACCACCCCTGAGTCGCCGCTACACTCATGAGGTCCTCCGTCCTAAGGGGGAGATAGGCGGAAGGTAGGCTCACGCGTTTCGTCCCGAAGCTTCTCGCCTCCCTCCTAGTCCACGGTATCTGGCTCCTAGGGGGGAGGAGGGGCTAGCCGGTAACGTGGTCTATGCTATGCGTGTATGCGCCTAACCGTGTACCTTCCCGAGGACTTAGCCCGCCTCCTGCGGGAAGCCGCCGCCCACGAGGGCAAGTCCTTAAGCGCCCTCACCGCCAAGGCCCTCGCCTTCTACTTGCGCGACCGGCGCCGAACCGCCCTAGGGCGGAAGGTTCTGGAAGTGGCCGGCCGCACCCGCCTCACCGAGGAAGCCCACCGCCTCCTGGAAGAGGGGCGGCGTGACCGGCCTTGACACCGGGTTCTTCCTACCTGGCGAAGGAGCTACCGGGATTCCTCGCTATCCGGCTCCCCCAGGAGCGTCCCGCTCCCTCCCGGATCGCCCCCAAATGGGAAGGTTTTCTCTCCTGGCGGCGCGGAGGGCCTATTCGGCATGGGCACCCCCACCGCCAGGCTGCCTCCCTTGATTGTGGCCCCAAGCGGAAGGTTAAGGAAGGCTCAAGGTTGGGAAGGAACGGCCATGGGCACCATGAGGGCATGCGGACCAGCCTCCTTCCCTTCACCCTCTTCCTCCTTACCGCTTGCGTTCCCGTCTTTGTGGGAGCGGAAACCCTGCTGGTCTCCAAGCGCTTCGGCCTGGTTTTGCCTGAGGCCCAGCTCCTCGCCCGCGTGGAGGAGGGGAGCGTGGAGATCACCGAGTTCACCTATCCTCCCCAAAGCGGCTACCGGCCCAGGAGCGTGGAGGACCTTAGGGGGGTGGGCTCCCTCCTGGAGGGGCAGCTACGGGCCCAGGGGTTTTCCGTGATCTGCCGGCGGGAGAACCTCTCCCTCTTGGGGGACGCCTACTGGATCGTGCGGATGGCCCGTGGGGGGGAAGGGGTGGGGCTCCTGCTCCAGCCCTTGGCCCTGCCCGACCGCTACCGCCTGGAGGTGGCCCTGACCCCACCCGAACCGGTTCCCTTCACGTGTCCACCGCGCTAGGCCGCCGCCGGCAAGGGTTGCGGGCATCCGCGCCTCCCCGGTCCAGCCCCAGGCCTGCAGCCCCTCTCCCGGCCTCGCGCGGAGGCGGTGCGGGGGCCTAGGCCCCTTCCACGCCCAGGCGCGGCAACGCCCTGGAGGTGTGGGACGAGGGGGGCGGGTCTAGGGCAACCTCCCCCCCTGGCCCTCGGCGGGCCTTCCCCCTTCCCCCAGAAGCCGCTATAGGAGCACCTCCACCCCTTCCCCTGCCAGGAGTTCCTGCCAGCGGTGGGGGGCCTCCGTGTGCACGGGCAGGAGGTACCTGGGCTTCAGGCGCCGCACCCACGCCACCAGGTCCCCCTCCGGGGCGTGGCCCGAGGTGTGGTAGGGGTTCTCCACCCGGGAGGGGTCATCGGGAAGCGGGCGGAGGGACTTGGGGTAGAGGTCAAATTCCAGCCGTTTCAGCCACTCCAGGAGGACCCTAAGGTCCAGGATCTGCTCCTGGTCCGCCCAGAAGGCGTTGGAGAAAACGTAGACCCCCCTGCGGGAGGGCCGCCCCGAGGCCCTCTCCAGAAGGCGCAGGTCCAGGAGGCGGTTGATCTCGTAGAAGCCCAGGGCGAGGAGGTAGGCGGCGGGGTCCTGGGCCACCTCCTCCAGGGTCACGGGGCGGATGCCCCCCTGGGCCCAAAGCGCCTCCTCCCACCCGTCCCGGCGCCCCTTGGGTTCCCGGAGGACCAGGACCTCCCGGAGGACCCCCGTCCAGGGTTCGCGTTCCGCCTCTGCCAGGGCCAAGAGGAGGTAGGCGTCCTTGGGGGTGACCACCAGGGCCCGGCCCAGATCCCTCCCCACTTCCAGGCAGGAGAGGAGGCGCTCCAGGTTCCTCGGAGCGAAGTCCACCACCGCGGGGGCCTCCGGGTGCTCCTTCAGGAGGCCGTGCAGAGCCTCCCGCACCTCCCCCTCCGTGGGGGCTTTCCCCGGGCGGCCAAGCCGGGTGCCCTCCACCATCAGGAGGAAGACCTCCCGCCCCTCCAGGGCGCGGAGGAAGTCCTCCGTCTTCGCCCCCCAGCGCCCGTGCCCCCGCAGGTCCCCCGTGTAGACCACGAGGCCCGCGGGTGTGTCCAGGGCGTAGGCCACCGCCCCCGGCACGGAGTGGTCCACGGGGAAGGGGTGCACCCGGAAGGGCCCTAGGGACAAGGGGGCCTCCGCGGGCTCCCAGGGGTGGCCCTCCAGGGTCTTGGTCTTGGCCGGGCTCTGGTGGGGGAAGGCCTTCAGGGTGCCGTGGAGGAGGCGGTAGGGGCGGCGCAGGTAGCGCTTCCGGTCCCCCTCCAAAACCCCCTCCTTCCCCGGCTGCCGGGGCGTCACGTAGGCGGCCTCCCCATCCATCCCCACCTGGGCGGTGTCCTGCATGGCCTTGACGATGGCGGCAGTGGCGGCGCTGGCCACGATGGGCATGTCCCGCCTAAGGTAGGCCACGGCCCCGGTGTGGTCCAGGTGGGCGTGGGTGAGGAGGAGGGCGAGGATCCGCTCCCCGTCCAGCTCCCCCGTCAGGAGGCCCTTCCGTTCAGCCTCCGAGAGGAAGAGGGTGTCCTGGGGGTCGTCCCGGTAGAGGCCCCGGATGGGGGGAAGGAGCCCGAGGAGGAGGAGGTCCCTAAGGCCCAAGGCGGAGCGGGGGGAGAGGAACTCCGTGAAGAACTTCCCCCAGCGGGCGAAGGGCTTGCCGAAGTCCAGGAGCACCGCCCCCTCCCCCGCCTCCAAAAGGATCTGGTTGCCCCCGATCTCCCCCCATCCCCCAAAGAGGGTGAGGCGGAGGGGGTCTAAATCCACCCGTTTCATAGACTCCTCCCGGCATAGATTCTAAGATGGGTCGGGTTATACCTTGCAACCAAGACCTTCCTGCGCACCTTACCGCTCAGCCCAGAAGATAAGGGGGCCGCGATCCTTGTTCGCGAGCGCTACAGGAACGTGGGGCGCATCAGAGCCCCCCTTTCCTCCGAGAGCCCTCAGGCTAACCCCCGACCGAACCAGGTGCTCCATCCAAGTTCTAGATGGAGGCTGGGGGCGCCGACTGGGAAACCCAGCCTGGAGCCCTTCTGCAGCCTCTTTGGGCTAGCCTTGCCTGGGCCTTTAGGCTAGGGCGTGTTCGGAGGTAGGGTGCGGTTGTAACTCAGACCCAACGCCGAAACGCTCCGCAAAAGGGCCTCCTCGTTAACCAAAAGCCATCTCCTAACCTCAAAAGGAGCATGTTGCATCAGCCAGCTCTTGGCCGCCACCCCGCGCCCAACGACCAAAGCGTTGACCCAGTAGCCCAGGGCATTGCCCTTCATCGCCTCCAGATCGCCCCGGCGCTTCCCCTCCAGAAACGCCTTCCGGTACCTCGCCACCTCCCGGAGGGTGAGGCTAGGAAGGTTTCGGGTAACCTCGTAAAACACCGAGCCGTCGTAGGCGTAAACCCGAACCACTCCCGGGGAGAGGGCAAACGGCAGGTCACCGAAATAGCTGTAGATACGGGCCAGCACCAGTTCAAAGCGGCCATCCCCATCGAGATCCCGAAGCTCAAGACTTCCATCTCCCAATTCCTCGTAGAGCAGGTTGCGCACCCCCCCTTCCTGGGTGAACAGGTAAACGGTAAGGCAGCAGTGAGCTCCGCCCGAGAAGTCAGTGATCAGAAGTTCCTTCGGAGCCTTACCCGTCACCTCGCCAAAGGAGGCGTTGAGTAACCACCCCTGGATCTCCAACTGGGTGCGCTCGCCCGCCAGGATTCGTGCCACTTGACCCCCTTCAGGCTTTCCCTCTATGCGCAGGGTGTAGCCGCCCCACGCCACGGTTTTGAGGGGCCTTTGAGCGAGGCCTAGAGGTCCCAGGGCCAAAACGACCAGTAGGAGAAGCACCTGCAATCCCATTCCCTTAGGGTCTAGGGCACGATACCCCGACCAAACATTTGGTCGGATAGGCATAACCCCAGGTTGCCATCAGGCAACGGAACCCCCTCACCCCCTTTCCACGACATACTACACACCCTCCTTGCCAACGCTAATCCCAGTGCACCTCTAGAGCCACCTAGGGATAGGCGGCGCTCGAGGCCCCGGTAGGGCGCATTACCCAAGGGGGCATCCCCGCCTCCCAGGTTGCCAAGGGAACGGGGAACCCCAACGGTTCACGCTGTAGCGCCTGGTCTTCCGGGTTTCCGGACCCTGAGCCTCTCCGCCCACCTGGCGGTTCAAGTCATCGCCTGGGCGGGACGCAAGGGGAAGCCGGGCCATGGGCTTGCGCCCCACATAGCCGCTGTTGCGGTGCTTGGCGCTCCAGAAGCGGCAATGGATGGGGAGAGCGGAAAGGAGGTCGCGTAGGACATTCCCTAGGCCGATTCACGTTGTGACCCAGGAGGGGTTTGTCCTAAGGCGAGGTGGGGATGGATGAGAAAACGCGCTCACCCAACACGTCCTTCAGTAACCTACAACCTTCCGCGCACTAAGACGCCCCACAGAGAGACCCCCCCGATGTCGCGCTCCGAAGCTGCGCTTCCTTGCGTGAAGGTTCCCCGGACTTCGGTCCGGGAGCGCTCGGTGAAGGCCCAGGGGGAGGGGAACCCTACCCCCCTTTCCACGCCCATGCAGGAAGGCCAGGGCCGAGGCGGGCCCCGTTCCTGCCCCCACCCCACTTTTTTCAAGAAGAGGGGCCCCTGTTTCTATCCTTATGCCTATGAAGGACCCCAAGGTCATCCCCCTAGCCCCCTTCGACGAGCCCAACAACCTTAGCCGCCTTCTCTGGGCTATTTACGAGGGGAAGCCATTCGTCCCCCATTCACATATTTCCCCCACTCAACCCCCCAGCTACCAGATGGCCGAGTTTGTGGCCTATGCGCAACTGACGTTCGAGTCCATTCTCGCCCAAGGGAACGTCCCGGAGTCCCAGGTGCTCCGGTGGATGCGGGAAATAGACATACCCCGAGAGAAGTACGCTTCTTGGGAAGCCACTGTTGGGGGCCACGAAGGAGTGAGACGCGCCCTCTATGGCTACGTTTTCCCTTCTCAGGCGAGCACCCTTTTCTTCTACTACAACCTCCCCTGGCCGGACCCCTTGGAGGTGGAAGAGTGGGTCGTGGGTCTCCGCTCTATCCCCCAGTTACCCGACATTCCCCCAGGCATCCTGCGGTACCTCTTCCTCCTCGGGAGGCCCTTGAACTACCCCGAAACGCCTACGACAGCTGGTGGGGAACAAATGGTCCCCCCAGATGGGTCTCTACATCACCTACGCTCAACGCCCCGAGGTCCCTATGGAACACCGGAAGATCTTCGTGGAGCTAGCCGTGTTCATGGGGTTGCAGGACGAGAATCGTATTCGGGAGTGGAGAGCCCGCTACTGGTACCTCATTCCCCGCTACAAAAAGGGCACTTGGAACGAGGACCTCAAGGGCAAATGGAGTTCTTGGTGGATGAAAGCAGGAACCCCGAATGGGTCGGCGCAGGAGAAAGCGTTTGTCGCTAAGTTGCGGGAGGAATACTTGATAAAAGCGGGATGGAAAATCTGATCGGCGCTGAGCCTGGGCGCTATAGTTAACCTGATGTGTAGGGCGCCCCTCCGCCTCTTCCTTCACCACGAGGCGGTCTCCTTGTTCCGTAAGGAGGCCACGAGGGGGGCATCCCTCTTTTCCGGCGAAAATCGGGGCGTCAATAGTACCCCGTTTTTTGCTGAGAAGAGGATTAGAACGGGGAGGGTTCACCCCCACGGAAGCCGCTTGGGGAGCGAACTCCCCGCTCTCAGGACAATAGAGATGCTCTGCCCCCTCTCGCGACCTGCCCCCACCCCCCACTAACCGGGCAGGGTTCTAGACTGTCCGCTCTCCGGGTCTCCCCCCGGAGAGCGCACTTTTTGACCGAAGGACACCCCCTCCGACTCATAAACCTTCGTTTTTTCTCTTAACGGGGGTTTTACCCCCTCTTTTTTCTCCTGAACGGTCCCTCGAGCCCTTCTATTTTTGACGCTTGATCCTCACGCCGGGTCCCGGGAGCATTCAAAAAAAAGATTGAAAGGGGGGTGGCACCTGTTTCCAAAAAAGCCCGGTCATGAAATGCTCCGCGGCGAGAAAATGTCCACGAGAACAAAGGTCCGCTTGGCCCCTTCGCGTAAAGCCTCTTACCAGATAAGGATCCGCCCCCCCTCCGCTCGGGGCGTTCCTTGAGGTGCGCCTCCAGGTCCTCGAGGCTAGCAAAGGCTACAAGCCCCGAGCCCATGAGGGTGCGCACCCTGTGGTTGTGGTAAAGGAGGGCCTCTTGCGCTCCAACCAGCGGGGAGAAATCCGGGTGCCCCGTAGGTAGTCCGCCAAGTAGACTTTACTCGCCTTGCAAGCTAGTCCACCCCACCCATTCAACCGGTCCAAAAGGCAGGCAAGGTTGTAGTAAAAAGGGCCTTTCCAGAAGGCGGCTACTCCCCCTCACAGGTCGTGGAGGGAGGTGGGATAGAGGGCGCGGGGGTAGCGCCGGGATCTACCTCTTTGACCGTTGGGGGTGGGAGGGGCTACGTCTTGGGCCAGGCGGAGCGGGACTGGGGGCCTCCTTGGGGGGTCGGTTCTCGGCGAGGGAAGCCGCGCTCGCCCATGCCTGTGCAGCACCTCACGGTGGTTTGCCCAAGAGGGTCTAAAGGCCTCTTTGGGATGCGGTCTGGGCAAGGGTTAGGACGTTGGAGAAGATTTCGGTCTATGGATCACCCTTGTAGCCCCTGGAGCGGGCCGGCTACAATATGGAAGCTCGCCACCCTGCTGTGGAGCCCATTAGCCGCTATCCCTATGCACCCAAGCACAAGGTGGGTGGCAAGTTCCGGGTAGGTTGTTGAAGACGGGTGGAGCCTATGCGTAAACGGAGGGCAGGAGCGACGTTATTTCTGGGGCTACTCCTATTCGTAGCCTCCTGTACCGATCCCACCGGCGGGAGCACAAACTTGCGGGAACTCGTGGTTCAAGTTGGTGAAGGTGGCCGGGTAGCGGTCCGACACGATGGCTTGACCGAAGTCTGTCCATCAGGGCAAGTGTGCGCCTACCGGCTTCGCCCCGACAGGAGCGTGGAGCTCCGGGCGCTTCCCGAAGGGGACTATTTCTTTTCCGGCTGGGTGGGGGATTGCAGCGGCTACGCCCCTTGCAGCCTGGATATGGCCCAGAACCGGCGGGTAGAGGCGCGATTTGCGGCCCGGGTAGGGGACTTCACCTTAGGACCGGTGCCCGATCCTGTGGTGGTCCCGGCCGGAGCTGTCGTGGAGGTAGCAGTGCCCCTTCAGCGGGTCGAGGGCTTTAACGCTCCTCCGGAAGCCCTACTCGTGGTCCTGACGGGGCCATTGGTGGGCGACGCGGTGGACCAGGTGGCCTGCCGGTACCGGCCCGACCGTTCGGGCCCAGACCGGTTGGTGTTGGAGTTTAGGGGGCCTGAACCAAAGCAGGTCTGGACGTACCTGGCCGCTCCAGCGCGCTTGAGCGTGAAAGTGGGCGCGCTGGAAAAAACTCTGGACTTTATCTTGGCCACGACCCCATGCGCGGCCGGATGCGGGGGGTAGGGTATGCGCAAGGTTTGGCTCCTTCTCGTGGTGCTAGCGTCGTGCACCCAGCCAACGCAACGTGAGGGGGGCGTGGCAGCTCCCTGGGAGCCCGTGTGGGTGGCGTTACCGGACGGACGGGAAGCCCTGGTAATGGGCAGGGTCATTCCCCACGACCCCAACCACCTGCTGGTAGAAGGGGACATCCTGGTGCCGCGGCGCTCCTTTCCAAGACCTGGAGAGGTTGCGCCGCAGGGGTTTACTTTGGAGCCCTTTTTCTATGGAGCTTTGTGGCCCCAGGGCCGGGTACCTTACACCATTGACCCAGCGGTGAACGAGGCCCAGCGGGCCCGGATCCTCGAGGCCATCGCGCACATTGAGGAGAAGACCTCCATCCGCTTCGTAGAGCGCACCAGCGAGCCGGATTACGTGCGCTTTATGGTGGACAACGACCAGGACACCTGTTGGTCACCCGTAGGGTGGGTAGGTGGCGCGCAGGACTTGGACGTGTACTGCGGCCGAGATGGGGTTCCGTCCACGGGCACGGTGGTTCACGAGATCCTCCATGCCCTGGGCTTTTGGCACGAGCATAGCCGCAGCGACCGCGATGAGTACGTGGAGATCCTTTGGGACAACATCGTGGACGAGTACCGCTACGCCTTTGATAAGCTAGGCCTGAAAGGGCGCCTCCAAGGGGCTTACGATTATGACTCCGTCATGCACTACTCCGCCCGGGCCTTCTCCAAGAACGGCCAGCTCACCATCCGGCCCAAGAACGGGGTGCCCCCAGAGCGGCTCGGGCAACGCCAAGGGCTAAGTCAGGGGGACATCGCGGCCATCCAGGCCTATTACGGGACGCCGCTCTTGCGCCTTCAGGGCTGGTTCCACCAAACCACCTTCTTGGAGGCCTATGCCTTTTCGCAAGAACTGCGCAATGTCGGGGCGGTGCCTTTCCAGGTCTTGCGCGTGGAGGTGGGCGGGACCTGGTTGGAAGACGCCACGCCCCCCACAGGTGTTCTCCCCCCTGGTGCAAGCGTCCCGTTGGGCCTCAAAGCCAAGGCCTGCCCCGGGCCCGGCCTACAAACCGATACCCTGCGCCTAGAGCTGGAAGGAGGGACGGTTTACACCCTGGCCCGCACCCGGGCCTGCTACCGCAACCAAGAACCCCGCCAGATGACCCTGCTACGGCTTGACCCCGTGGGTCCCGAATCGTTGCAGCTCACCTTTGCCGAGTGGAGTTGGGCTAAGCGATACCGTTTGGAGGCCAAGGTGGGCCAACAAGCGATTTCCACGCCCTACAGCGAAATCCAGATGGACCGGCCTCAGCCCCTTTACGCTGCCGTACTCCGCCTGGAAGGGCGGAGCGGTCAGGAGGTGTGCCTCACCCTCACGCCCCTGGACTCCACGGTGAATCCCCCCACCTCGGCCGAGGCTTGCCACGTCGTCCCGTGATGGCCAGGGGATAACGGGCAAGCCCACAAGGAGATCGCCAGGGGGGTGGTCCGGGGCTCACGGTCTCGCTTCGGCGTGGGCCTTGACGCCCCCTAATACCTGTTATATAACAGGTATTAGGGGGTTCCTATGAAACTGCCTTCCGGGCAACAGCGGGTGCTGAAGGCCGTGGCGGAAATGGTCCAGGAGGGGCTTTCCCCCACGGCCCACGACCTCACGCGCCTCCTTGGCCTGCGGCCCCAAACCCTGCGGCAACACCTCGAGGCCCTGGAGAGGAAGGGCCTCCTCCGCCTCCACCCCGCCGGCCACGGCCGCCCCACCCACCTGGAACTTACCCCCGAGGGCCTCCTGGTGGCGGGGACGGCCATCCCCTTGGTGGGCCGCATCCCCGCAGGCCCCCTGGAGGAGTCCCTCGAGGAGGCCGAGGGCCTCCTGGCCCTCCCGGGCAGGCCCGGCCTCTTCGCCCTGGTGGTGGAGGGGGACAGCATGGCCGAGTACCTCCTGGAGGGGGACGTGGTGGTGGTGGAGCGGGGGCCCAGGCCGAGGCGGGGCGAGGTGGCGGCGGTCCTCCACCAAGGGCGGACCACCTTGAAGTACGTCTACCTGGAGGGGGATGAGGTGGTCCTCAGGCCCCACAACCCCGCCTACCCCACCCTGCGCCTCCCCGCGGGGGAGGTGGAGGTGCAGGGGGTCTTCCGCCTCCTCCTGCGGGGGCGGGAGGCCCTGGAGGCCCTCAAGATCCTGCGGAGGCTCTAGATGGTGGCCGCCGCCCTCTTCCGCCCTTGGGCCGTCTGGCTCCTTGGACGGGAGCGGCCCGAGCTCAAAAACCTCCCCCTGGCCCTCCACCGGGGCGGGCGGGTGGTGGCCCTCTCCCCCCAGGCCCAAAGGCTCGGGGTGCGGGAGGGGATGGGGGTGGAGGTGGCCCGGATACGGGCGGCGGGCCTCCACCTTCTCCCCTACCCCGCCCACGCCGCCCCCGCCTGGCGGGCCCTCCTCCAGGAGCTTTACCGCCTCACCCCCTGGGTGGAGCCTTTGGCGGAGGGAGCCGTCCTCCTCCGGCTCACGCCCGCCGAGGCCCGGCTCCTGGCGGAGGGGTACGGGGTGCGGGTGGGAGTGGCCGCCTGGCGGGAGGTGGCCCTCCTGGCCGCCTGGTCCGCCCGGGAAGGGGAAGCCCGGGTGGTGGCGGAAGGGGCGGAGCGGGCCTTCCTGGACCGGCTCCCCCTTTACCTCCTGAGGGGGGTGGGGTTGGGCCTCGAGGGGCTTGGGAAGCTCCGGCTCCTGGGCCTAAAGCGGGTGGGCGAACTCCTCGCCTGGAGCCCCGCCCAGCTCCGCGCCTACCTCCCGGAAGGGGAAAGGCTTCTCCCCTACCTCCACGGCCCCTGGCGCCCTGGCGTGGCCCGCTTCCCCGAGGGGCGATGGGTGGAGGCCAGGCTCCCCCTGGACCTCGAGGTGGATGGGGGGCCTGGGCTTCTGGCGCACCTGGCCCAGAGGCTCCACCGGGGGCTCGCCGGCCAGGCCGCCACCTGGGTAGCGGTGGAGGCGGTGGGGGCGGGGCTTCGCTTCCGCGGGGAGCACCTGGCCAAGGCCCCCTTGCGGGGGGAGAAGGAGGTGCGGCTCGCCCTGGAGCTGGCCTTCCGGCGCAGCGGGGCCTGGGGGATGCCCCTGGAGGAGGTGCGGGCGGTGGCCTCGGGCCTCCACCGCCCCGCCCACCAGGAGGGGCTTTTCCGCCGGCCGGGAACCGGGCTCGCAACCCTCCTGGCCCGCTACCCCGGGGCGCTTTTGCGGGTGGAGGTCCTGGACCCGGAGGCCCTGGCCCCGGAATGGGGCTTCCGCTACCGGAGCCTGGAGGTGGAGGATGCGGCTTTACCTGGTGCCCCTAAAGGTCCTCTGCCACGGGGGAAACCCCGGTGGGTGGTCCTGGGCAGGAAGCGGCGGGTGGTGCGCCTCCTGGACCGCTGGCGGGCCGGCGGGCGCTGGTGGCGCCTTGAGCCCGGGCGGGACTACTTCCTCCTGGAGGTGGAGGGGGGGCTTGTCCTGGAGGTCTACCGGGAGGGGGAAGGATGGGTGCTGAGCCGGATCCTGGACTAGCCCTGCTCTGGACGGAGTCCTACTTCGGCCGGGGAGTTTCCTCCCCCGAGAGGCTTCTGGAGGTGGCCTCGGCCCTGGGCCACACCCACCTGGCCCTCACGGACTGGCTCTCCCTCTCCGGGGGGGTGCGCCTCCACCGCCACGCCGAGGCCCTGGGGGTGGTGCCCCTCCTGGGGGCGGGGCTTCCCCTAAAAACCCCGGAGGGCACCTTCCCCGTCCTCCTCCTGGCGGGGAGCCGGGAGGGGTACGCCCGGCTCTCCGCCCACCTGACCCAGGCCCTGGCGGAGGGGAGCCTCCCCCTGGAGGCCCTCCTGGCGGCCAACGAGGACCTGGTCCTCCTCACAGGGGGGCGGGAGGGCTTCCCAAGCCGCCTCCTGGCGCAAAGGCGCCTGGAGGCCTTGGACCGCCTCCTGAAGGCCCTGAAGGAGGCCTTTGGGGATCGGCTTTTCCTCTCCCTCTACCACGCCCGCCTCCCGGGGGACGACCGCCGGGCCCGGGTCCTGCGGGCCCTGGCCCAGGACCGGGGCCTGCCCTACGTGGCGGCCCTCGAGGTGCGCCAGGCCTCGCCGGACCTCTACCCCCTCCTGGACGCCCTCACCTGCGCCCGGCTGGGCCTGAGCGTGGAGGTGCCCCACCCGGACCGGCCCCGGAACGAGGCCCTGGCCCTGCCCAGCCGGGAGGAGGCCCTGGACCGCCTCCCCTTCCCCGAGGCCTGGGCCAACGCCCGCGCCCTGGGGAAGGCCCTGGCCTTCCCCTTCCTGCCCGAAAGGAGCCTGGACCCCCCCGTCCCCCTCCCCCCTGGGCAGACCCCCATGGGGGCGCTTTCCCGCCTGGCCTGGGAGGCCCTGGAGCGCCGCTACCCCCAAAGGCCCGCCTACCGGGAGCGCCTCAGGGAGGAACTCGCCACCGTGGAGGCCCTGGGCCTCGCCGGCTTCTTCCTCCTGGCCCACGGGGTGGCCGCCTGGGCCCGGAGCCGGGGCATCCTGGCCTCCGCCCGGGGGAGCGCCGTGGGGAGCCTCCTCGCCCACCTTCTGGACCTCACCCCCGTGGACCCGGTGGCGGAGGGCCTCCTCTTCGAGCGCTTCCTCCACGGGGGGATGAAGGCCCTGCCGGACATTGACCTGGACCTGGCGAGCCGCCGCCGGGAGGAGGTGATCCGCCACCTGGAGGAGGCCTACGGGGCAGAGGAGGCCATGGCCGCCGCCTACGTCACCTACCGCCTGCCCCTGGCGGTGCAGGACCTGGGGCGGGCCTTAGGCCTGCCCGCCCCCTTGCGCCACCGCCTCACCCGGGCCCTGGGCCGGGACTTCCGCCACCTCTCCCCCCACCGGGCAAAAGAGGCGGAGCCCCTTTTCCGGGAGGTGCTGGGGGAGGCGCCCGTGAAGGACCTCCTCCTCGCCCTCCTCGCCCGCATGGAAAAGGGGCAGGTGCGCCACCTCACCCCCCACGTGGGCGGGGTGGTGGTGGCCCCCGGCCCCCTCACCCGCTACGCCCCCGTGGTGCGGAGCACCGGGGGGATCCGCATGCTCACCCTGGACAAAGACGACCTCGAGGCCCTCGGCCTGGTGAAGCTGGACCTCTTGGGCCTGCGCACCCTCTCGGCCCTGGAAAGGGCCCGGGAGGAGGTCTTCCGCCTGGAGGGGGTCTGGCTGGACCTGGAGCGCCTCCCCCAGGAGGAGGCGGTTTACCGCCCCCTCTGGCGGGGGGAAACCCTGGGGGTCTTCCAACTGGAAAGCCCCGCCCAGACCGCCATGGGCCGGAAGCTCCGCCCGAGAAGCCTGGAGGACCTGGCCCACCAGATCGCCCTGGTCCGCCCGGGGCCCATCCAGTCGGGAACGGTGCGCCCCTACCTGGCCCGGCGCCTGGGCCAGGAGGCGAGGCCCCCCCTGCCCCCGGCCCTGGAGCCCATCCTGGGGAAGACCCAAGGGGTCCTCCTCTTCCAAGAGCAACTCCTCCGCCTCCTCCACCACGGGGCGGGGATGGACTGGCCGGAGGCGGAGGCCTTCCGCAAGGCGGTGGCCAAGGCCCGGGACGAGGAGGACCTCCGCCCCTTGCGGGAGAGGTTCCTGCGGGGCCTTGCGGCCACCTTGGGCCTTGCGGGGGAGGAGGCGGAGGCCCTGTGGCGCATGGTGGAGGGGTTCCGGGGCTATGGCTTCACGGAGAGCCACGCCCTGGCCTTCGCCCGCCACGCCTACGCCACGCTCTGGCTCAAGGCCCACTATCCGGCGGAGTTCCTGGCGGGCCTCCTCTCCGAGGCCCCCGGCATGTGGCCCCTTTCCACCCTGCGCCAGGAGGCGAGGCGGCTTGGGGTGCCCTTTCTGCCCCTTTGCGTCAACCGCTCGGGCCTCCACTACCGGGTGGAGGTCCAAGGGGGGGTGAAGGCCCTCCGCCCGCCCCTCACCGCCGCCCAGGGGGTTTCGGAAGGGGTGGCCCGGGCCATCCTGCGGGAGAGGCTTCGGGGGCCTTTCCGCTCCCTGGAGGAGTTCCGCGCCCGCCTGGACCCACCCCAGGACGCCCTCCTCTCCCTGGCCCGGGCCGGGGCCTTTGAAGGCCTCCACCCCAGGCGGGAGGCCCTTTTCCGCGCTGGCCTCGCCCCCCAGGGCCCCCTGCTGGCGGAAGGGGTCCCGCCCCCACCCCTCCCCCCTTTGGAGGCCGGGGAGCGGCTCGCCTTGGACCTCGAGGCCAAGGGTTTTTCCGAACTCCCCCTCCACCCCATGGACCTCCTCCGGGGCCGGCTGGAGGAACTCGGGGCCACCCCCATTCCCCTCCTCCGCCCAGGACCTGCCCTCACCGCCGGGCTCGTGGTGGCCAAGCAGAAGCCCCCGACCGCCCGGGGCTACGCCTTTTATGTCCTCGAGGACGGCCCCCACCGCCTCCAGGCGGTCATCCCCCCGGAGGTGTGGGCGAGGCGCTACCCCACCCTGCGGGACGCCCGGGTCTTGCTGGTCCAGGGAGCGCTCCAAGGAGGGGCCATGCGGGTGGAGGAGGTGTGGGACCTGGAAGGGTCCACCGCCTAGCCCCGTCCCCATCCGTGTCCCCCGTGTGCCGATGGTCTCCCGGAAGGGCCAGGGCTGCGCTGTTCCCTGGGCTTCCCTTAGGTCGGTTTTGACAGAAGAAACCCCCGCCTTTGGTAGGCGGGGGAGGGAGGTATCCTCGGCTACCTGGACAAAGCCTCCCGGAGGAGGTGAACAACGCTATCGTGTCCGTTTAGGAGGGCGAGGTCTAGGGGAGTTTTCCCCTCAGCATTTGCTATCGTCGGATCCGCCCCCCGATCTAGGAGCGCTCCGACCACCTCGAGGCGCCCCTCCCGCGCCGCCAGGTGGAGGGGAGTCATCCCGTTCGCGTCCTGAGCATTTGGATCACCTCCTGCCCCCAAGAGCGCTTGGACAACCTCGGGGTGCGCAAAAAACGCCGCACGGTGAAGAGGAGTCCTCCCCCATATACCCTTTCGGTTGGGGTCGGCCCCCGCCTCCAGAAGAAGCTGGACGACGCGGAGGTTCCCGCTCGCCGCCCCCCAGTGGAGGGGGGTATTACCCACATCGTCCGGTGCGTTCACGTCGACACCCGCCGCTAAAAGAGCCCGGATGACCTCGATATGCCCCTGTCCCACCGCCAGATGAAGGGGAGTTTTCCCATTCTCGCCCCGGGCGTTCGGGTTGGCGCCTGCTGTTAAAAGCACCCGAACAACACCGAAGTGTTTCCCCCTCAATGCCATGTGGAGGGGGGTGTTTCCTCGTTTGTCCCTTGAGCTTGGTTCGGCCCCCCTCTCCAAGAGGAGCTGGACGATGTTGATGTGCCCCCTTTGCGCCGCCTTGTGGAGAGGAGCTTCCCCGTGCTCATCCTGGACATTGGGATCAGCACCCGTTTCCAATAGGAGCTGGACGATCTCGAGGTAACCCTCCCATGCCGCCCAGTGGAGGGGTGTCCATGCCTGATGCCGTTCCCTAGCGTTTGGGTTGGCACCTGACTTCAGGAGGATTTGGACGATCTCGGTGTACCCCTCCTGTGCTGCTCGCAGAAGCAGGGTTTCGCCATGCTCTACGTCTAGATTCGCGCCCGCCTCCACGAGAAGCCGGACAACCTTGGCGTGTCCCCCCCTCGCCGCCTTGAGGAGGGGGGTTTCCCCTTCGAGGTCCTGGACATTGGGATCAGCACCCGCTGCCAAAAGAATCCGGACAACCTTGGCGTGTCCCTCCCTCGCCGCCACGTGGAGGGGGGTTTCCCCTTCACGGTCCCGGACATTGGGATCATCACCCACCCCCACAAGAATCCGGACAAACTCGGCGTGTCCCTCCTCCACCGCCACGTGGAGGGGGGTTTCCCCTTCACGGTCCTGGACATTGGGATCAGCACCCATTTCCAAAAGGACCTGGGCGATCTCGACGTATCCCTTTTTTGCTGCCAAGTGAAGAGGTCCCCCATACAAAAGGGAGTCATAGTTTGGGTCGGCGCCCCTTTCCAAGAGAGCCTTGACAAGAGCCAAGTCCCCACGCTCAACCGCTTCAAGAAGAGCAATGTCCGCTTTTCTGTCTCCAGTGTTCACGTTCACCTCCGCCCTGCTTCTTGGGTCCCTAGGTTTGGCTTCCCTATATGGGTCACGATTGTCGGCATTCCCAGAACCTAGTTTAGGGTTGGGTAAATCCAGTCTCGGGTGTCATTAGGAGAAGACCTCCCGCCCCCGGCGGATAGTCACCCCATCCGCCGCCCAAGCCAGGACCTCGTCCTGGATTGAGATGGTGATGCGGCTGAAAATCGGCTCCACCCTAACCACGTCTCCCAGAAAGCAGTCAATCTTATGGACGTCCAAAGGACTTCCCGGAAAAAGTCCGGCGCTAGGGACACTTGGCCATCCACGTGCGCCCCAATCTCAATCGTGTCTTTCATGGGCATCACCTCTGGGTTCAGGATAAGGAAACAACGACCGGGCTGCTTTCCCGCACGAAAAAACGCACAAAAGTCCTCTTCTAAAAGGGTTTTCTACTTACCTGACGCTTGCATTTCGCATAGTCTACAAGAAAACTCTTGGCTTAGCCTGCGATGAAACTACCAAGGGAGTGTAGGACACAGATTAGGTGCGAATGCCACACAATGTCGCCGACATAGCGGAAGGAGGTAGGAGGGGACTAAACGATATACGTGCTAAGGTTGCCCTTCATGTGGCTATCGGGAGTAGGTGCTGCTTTAGGAAGAGATCACACTTGTCCGCCTTGTCCGCCGTGTAGCCCAAATGGTACCGAAACATTGCCACTGTGCCGAACATCCTGGCCAGGACCTGAACGCGGCCCTTCGGAAGGGCTCCCGCGGAGGCCGTTCTGTACTCCGAGGCCAGGCAAAGCCTGGCTTGTAGCCTCAGACTTTGGCCCGAGGGAGCGTAAAATGTATCTCCAGGAGGAGAGCTACCGCCAGAGGCCCATTCAGAACTTCTTTGCCTATATGAATTTTGGTTCCCTCGTGGTTGTGGCGCCACTGGATTTTAGAAATCGCGTCTTTATGATAAAGGGTAGCGTAGTAATGTACTTTATAATCATCTTCAAGGTTTATTTTTTGGGGTTTCTCTCCAAGTATCCAACCCGAATCGCGAAGATCCAATAAATAATCAAATACCCAACGCATTCTTTTTGTATCTGTGAACACAGTTGTCAGGGATAATTCGTCGGCAACTTTTATTTCCGAATTTTCTTCAGAAAGGGGGAGTATAGCCCTTTGAAAAAGGCTATACTCTTTACCGCTTATGGAGCAAAAGACCGGAATGAGGTTCATAGATAGCGTAGCATGCAAATATTTAGAAGATGTAATCTTCACAAAATACGGTTCGGGAACCAAGCTTACTTCGAGCTCATTTGTCCTCTCTATGTCAACTTTTAAAGAAAAAACTTTTGGTGCCACTTTGGTTTCTATTCTATCACCGAAGAAGTCTCCTGCGAAATGCCGCGCAAAGGTAATCATTACATCTTTAAAAATGTCTAAAACGCTGTCCAAATCCTCCTCGTGAAAATGTGCACAATAAATGTTGGACATGCCTTTCTTTTGTTCCAAAAAAGTCGGAGCATAACCACCCGTGATGTCCAATACCCTATCTTTAAGAGATCGCAACACAGAGCCAATTAGCTCCTTGTACGCTTCCTCCTGAGAGAACATATAGACCTCGCCCTAAGTATAGCCCATGGGACCACCCCAAAGTCAACCGCATACCCTAAACGCTCGCCTCTCCCTCATCACAAAAACCAATCTACCCCCCTCCAGAATTAGGCCTGCAGATGCATCTAAAAAAGCCATATCCCAAAGAACCCCATCAGCTTTCAGCGTTTCAACCCCAACTACAGGCGGGTGATGACTTGTCCCCACACGAGATAACTTTAACCCTGGATTCCAAGCGGGCCGCCAGGCACCCCCGGTTTTCAGGAACGCCTCCCTCCCCTAAGCGCGCTCTCTCCGGCTTCGGTGGGAGCTTTTCCGGGACCTGACGACCAGGAGACGAGGCCTCCTAAGGCCCAGGATTGCCTCCACTTCTTAGAGAGCGTCCAAGATCTCCGCCCACTCTACCGGGTCTGCAACCCCCCTGCGGACGGCTTCATCTAGCCATGGCAGGAGCGTTTCCCTTCCGTATAGGACCCTCGGTGCGGTGAGGAGGGCCCGGAGGGTCGCGGGCGTGAGATCTTCCCAGGCCCAAAAGAGGGCCTCCACCTCCTCCCCGGGCTCCGCCGGCAGGGGGATACGGGCGCGCAGGCGCGGCTCGGGAGCCTTCCACGGCAGGGGCAGAAGGACACTTCCTAGGCCACCCGAGAGGACCAACAGCCCACCCCAAGGTTTCGGTAGACGGTCCATGCGGAGGGTAAGGTATCCCCCCATGTCTAGGCGCAGGATGCTTTCGGGTGAACGCCACCCTCCCTCTCGCCCGGACTTGGGCTTATCCCGCGAAAAGGCGGGAAGAAAGCCCAATACCTTCCCCCTCTCGTCAAATGTTCGTTCCCTTTCCCAGTACCACAAGGGCAAGCGGAGGGTTGGCCGGGTGGGGCCCCGCTCCCGGCTAGCTCTCCTAGAACCCCCTTCCCGCCACCTACCCTTCGAGGCCCGCCGGGCCGGCAAATCCCGGGCACTCGCCCCTTCTTTAGGCGCTAGGAGGCCCACCCACCCTTCGGGGGGCACCGCCCCAAGGGCCCGAAGGAGCAGTAGGCCCAAAGGGGCTTCCTCCCAGGCCTTTCGCTCCCTCTCCAGGAGGGCGCGGACCTCTCCTACCTCCGGGGTGTCCTCGGCCAGCCTGGCCAGGAGTTCCAAGGCTAACCCACCGCCCAGCCCAGGGTGGAGGCGTACTGCTTGGCTTAGGAAGCGGCGGGCTTCGTCCTTGGCGCCTTGAGCAAGGGCCAGAAGCGCCTTGCGCCCCAACGCCAGAGCTTGGGCCACGGGGTCCTCCCCTAAAGGCCCCCGGGTTACCTGGGCAATGGCTTCCCTCCGGAAGTGCTCGCCCAGGTCCAGGCTGCCCGCTTGCAACGCATCCAAGGCCTCCTGCAAGAGTTCGCGGAAGCTCCTCACCGACGTACCCCTTCCCCCTCCAAGTCCCCCTTGAAGGGGCAACGACCGTCCCGCAGCCACCGGAGGATGGCCTCATGGTACTCCTCAATCAGGTCCCAATCATACCCCCCATTTCCTGGGTGGAGGCTTCCTCCACACCTCAGATAGTGAGCGGCCAAAACGTCGGCGAATTCATACCACATCTTCAAATGCTTCCGGAGGCGGGTGCCTTTCAGGCGGGTGTCCTCTTCCAGGTAGGCGGACAAGCAGAGGGTGTTGGCGTCCTTTCGCTTGGCTTCCAATACCGTTCCCTTTGCGTCACAGTCCAGATAGGCCCAGTCCATGTCCCCTTCCTTACGCAAAGGCTTTATGTCCCTAAAAAGATCTGCCGCTCCTTTATTGAATGGAAACCTCTCCTCCTGACGCACGAAGCCATAGACGAAGTGGGCCGCCGTGGCCTCCTGCAAGCGCTCGTTTTGGAACCGCCAGCTGTTGGCCAGAGCCTGGAAGAAAGCTACCCCTAAGACCGGAAAAGGGAGAAGGGCCAGGATTGCTTCCGGGACCAGGGGCAAGCAGACGCATCCCCGAGAATCGGGCAGGGGTTTACCTAGGTCCGGGAGTGCATCATTAATCCCCCTCAGCAACTCCCGCCAAAGATCCCACGCCTTATAGCCTCCGACTTCCTGGGCCAGGTAACGGCGTAGCGCCGATGCCCGCTTCGTCTTCGGGAGCCTTCCTATCTCCTCTGGTACAAAGGGGAGAAGAAGGTCTAAGTGCTTTTCCAATGCCCGCCGTAAAGCCGTACCCAGCCGGCCGCGCCCATCCTTTAGAGCCCTGGCCACCTTCGGAAGATCAGGCACGCCCTGGGACCACCGAGTCTCCCCCAAGGTCCCCAGGGCTTCCAAGGCCAAGAAGAGCAAACAAAGGGTCGCCCTCCCCTTGGGCCCTAGAGAAGCGTCTTTGCGGCCGTAGCGCACCACGCACACCAAGACCTGGTAAAAGAGGTACTTGGGGAGCAGATAGCTGTGCTGTTCCTCCGTTGTTGTCATACCTCTGGTTCCAGTATCCGGGTATGAAGGAGCCTTGACAACTCCACGGGCTGAAGTCCGAGGAGTTGTCACACACGACGCCTGATTTAGCCCCAAAGCGCTTCCTCCCATCCCGCAAGGTTCTGGCCACCCTAGGCTTGGGGACCATAGGGGAAGGACCTATTTTTCGGATGAAGCGCGCTAGGCTCCCATAGAGCGGATGGTTGGACTTCCGCCGACGGCATCCTGGGTCTTCGGGATGCAGGTTGGTTTGAGTCCTAAATGCGAAGAGCGAATGGAGAGAAACGCCGTCTCAAAGGGATTTGCCCCTTCGCTTTTCGTGGCAAGGAGCGCGACTATGTAGCCTACCTTTATTTTAGAGGAAGAGGTGAAGGATATGGCAAAACCTATACCGGTTAAGTTGGCGAATCTCGGCTCTAAGGAGGCAGGAAAGATGGACTTCTCCAGGGATGTCCTCTGGGGGCGCATGGACGGGGCCATGGGGAAGAAGGCGGTGGAAACACCCGTCTTCCTGGCAAATCCCCGCCAGATGGATTACCTCTACCCCCGGGAACGCCTCCGCTTCCTCCACCCCGAGGTGGCCCGCCGCTGGGCCCAGGAGAGGCGCAGGCGGAGGGACGGGGACGAGGGCGAGCCCCTGCAGGGCCTGGACACAGCGCCCTGGGACTGGTACCGGGAAACGGTAGCGGTGGGCCTCTACGTAGACCAAATGGATGGGGCGAAAAAGCGGGAGCTCCTCCGGTTGGCGGAAGGGGACCCGGAAGTGGAGGCCCTCCAGCACCACGATGGGCCTGCCATCCTTCTCTGCCCGGAACGCATCCTCTCCTGGGCGGGCCGGGAAGGGGTGCACCCCAACCTGGTCCTAGACAAGGTCTACTACCACGAGCTGGGCCACGCCCTCATGGACACAGGACCCACCCCCTACGGGGAGCTCTGGTGCCGCATCATTGAGGAAAGCCTGGCCAACTGGATCGCCTACAGCCGCTTCCGGGGTCGGGAGGCCCGGTGGGTGCAACGGCTCATCCAGGGGCAGCCCCCCGAATACTGGGGGTACTTGGCCGTGGAAGAGGGGATAGTAGATCCAGGGGACAGGGAGTGGTGGGAGTGGCTGGAAGAGCGAGCCTTGCGTTGGCAGTACCTTTGGCGCCGGCCTGATCGGGACTGGGACGAGTGGTGGTACTTCTGGCGTCGCCTTTGGAACGAGCTAGGAGAGTGGGGCTACGCCTTTCCGGCACGTGGGCGCCCACCTTTCCTCCTTGTCCCTGGACTCCTGCCCCTTAAACCCGGTGTACGGGTAGTCGAGATAAAAAGCGCATTCGTGGAATACAACCTCCTCCGTTGGAAGAAAGCGAAACAGCTAGGGGAGTTCCATGACTCAAATATGGTGCGGATCTATGCGGGGTTCGCCGAGGAACTCCTCCTGCGGGCGGTGGAGTAGGGCGTGGGTCCTGGTGGGCCTCCTCCTCGCCCACGCCCCAAGTGGAGGCCCGGGTGCACGCGGTGGACGAGGCGGGTGGGAGCGTAGAGGACGTGGCCTTCGGCCAGGGGGTCTTTGTGGCCGTCACCCCCTTCCGCCTCCTGGTCTCAAAGGATGGGGAGGTGTGGCGGGAGGTGCCGGCCCCGGCCCGCATGAACGCCATTGTCCACACGGAGGCGGGTTTCCTGGCGGTGGGCAACGCCGGGGTGCTCATGCGCTCGCGGGACGGCCTCCATTGGGAAACCCTTCGCCTCCACCGGGGGTGGGACCTCTTCGGGGTGGCCTATGGGAACGGCACCTACGTCTTCGTGTCTGGCTTGAATGAACTCTTGGTAAGCCGGGACCTGCGCCGCTTCCATCGCTTTAAGGTGGCCGGGGACGATTTGGAGATATACAGGGGGGATTTCGGGAAGGGGCGGTTCGTGTTCGGCGGCAGCGTCTTTCAGGTGGTGACGGTGGACGTGCACTGGGGAAAGGGGCGATGAGCATGAGGATCGCATCCGTGCGCAGGCGAGGCAACGTCTTGGACGTGTTTGACGAGCGGGGGCGGATCATCGGCCACATCAGCATCTCAAGCCAGGACGAGGTCCTGGGTTGGACGGCGGACACGGTGATCGTCCGCCGGGGACGGCGGGTCTACCACTACGACGCCCGGGGCCGCATCAAGGGCACCCGGCCCCTTTAGGGGGGTGAGGATGGAGGAGCCGGTTGTAACCCCTAACCGGGCGGTGGCCCGCCGGTTGGGTGTGCCCTACCGACCCCTGAGGAGGCTGGCAGAGGAGGTGGTGGTGCAGTCGGGCCTGGATGTGGCGTCCCCCTACCGGGCCCGCCGCCTTTTGGTGAGGGCGGTGAAGGAAGCCCTTTGCCCGAAGGACCCCAAGGGAATGGCGGCGGCCCTGGAGGGAGGGGTGCGCACCCTCCTGCGGACCGGACGGAGCCTCGAGGATCTTAAGGGCCTTCCCCCACGGCTAGCGCGCCTCGTGGAGGTGGCCCGCCGCTACCGAGAACTCCTCCGGAAGGAAAACCTTGTGGACCCCGCCGAAGTCTTCGCCGAGGCGGGAAAGAGCGCGCAAGGGAAACACCGCCTAAACGTGCGTGGCCAGCCCTACCTAGGGGAAGGGGAATTGGCCTTCCTGAAGGGCGCGGCCTCCCCCGGTAGCCGGGTGGAGCTCCTCCTTCCCGAAGGACCCTGGGGCCAGGCCAACGAAGGGGCCAAGAAGGCCCTCGAGGAGGTGGGCGTCCGCGTGGAGCCCCTGGTTCTCTCCCCATTGGGGGAGGCCTTCCTCCAGAGCAAGGGGGTCCCGGGGGGCTTCACGGTGGAAGCCCTCCGCTTCCCGAGCATGGAGGAGGAGGTGCGGTACGCCCTCGCCCACCTTAAGGCATTGCTCCAGGAGGGAACGCCCGCCAAGGAGCTCGCCCTGGTGGTTCGGGATGACCGCCGCTACGGCCCCCTGGTGGCCGCGGTGGGGTTTGAGTACGGGCTGCCCGTCCGGCTCCTCTACCGCATCCCCTTGGGGGAAACCCGGCTTGGTAGCCTGGTGGCCCTCCTGGCCGAGGTTCTGAAGGGTTTCCCCTACGAGGCTACCCTGCGCCTCCTCTTCCATCCCTTCGTCCCCGAGGAGTGGAGAGGGATAGACCTGGACCATGCCCGCAGGCTCCGGCCCCAAGGGGAAGCCTGGCGGAAGGTGGGCCTGCCCTCGGCGCTTTGGGAGCTAGGCCAAGTGGCGGATGGGAAGGACCTGGTAGCCCGCCTCAGGAACCTCCTCCGCTCCATACGGGATCGGGTCCGCTCCTGGCCCCGGGAGCGAAAGGCCCTCGAGGCCCTCCTGGCCGGGCTAAGGGAGCTGGAGGAGGAGGACCGGGAAGGGGTTCTCTTGGGCCTTCCCGAGCTCCTCTTCCACTTCACCGTCCCCGCCCAACCCGGCTATGGGGGTTTGGAGCTCCACACGCCCCTGGCCCGCTACGGGGGGGAGTACCGCCACCTTGTCGTCCTGGGCATGGCCGAAGGCCTTACCCCGCCTCCCCTGAGCGAGGACCCCATGCTGGGCTTCCTCGAGGCGAAAGCCCTGCGGGAGAAGGGCATCCCCGTGGAGGAGCCCCTGGAAGGAGCGGCGCGGGAGGCCCTCATCTTCGCCGCCCTCCTGGGTAGCGTCGCCGAAGGGGGTAGCCTCCACCTCACCTACCCGGAGACCGTGGGCAAGGACCCCGTCCCCCCAAGCCCCTTCCTGGAGCGGCTTGGCCTCCACCCCAACCCGCCAGCGCCCAAGGCCCGGCGCGTGGGGAGCCTGGTGGAGGCCAGGAGGCTCGGCCACTGGGAGGGCGATCCCCTGAAGGCCCAGTTGGAGAGGGCCTTGGAGCTGGAGGGGGCGAAGTACTGCCCGGAGGAGCAAAGCCCTGGGCCCCGGCTCTGGCGGTAGGAGGGAAGCCCTGGCCTCCGGAGAGGCTTTCCGTTTCCGCCCTCGAGGACCTCGTCACCTGCCCCTTCCGCTTCTATGCGAAGCACCGCCTCCGCCTCCGGGGGGATGGGGAAGCGGGGGACGGGGAGCGGGCCGATGAGGGGCAGTTCCTCCACGAGGTCCTGGCCAAGGCCGTGCGGCGGGCCCTGGAGGCGGGCAAGAGGGAGGCTTCGGCGGTTAAGGACCACGTGGCGCAACACCTGGACGAGGCCTTTAGGGAGGTGGAGGCGGCCTGGAGGGAAGAGCCCAGCCTCTCCTACCTCGTCCGCCAAAGAGCTTGGGAATACCGCAAGGGGAAGCTTGTTTTCCTGCTCAAGCGTGCCCTGGAAAACGGCCTCTTCCTGGAAGGTTTCAATCCTCACCGGTCCTTTCGGACCGGTGCAACAAGGGATGGTGTCCCGGGTGGGGCGCCCCCTGGAGATGTTTCAATCCTCACCGGTACTTTCGGACCGGTGCAACGTTTGGGTGGAGTCGGGCTACTGTCCCCAGGCGGTGGGGTTTCAATCCTCACCGGTCCTTTCGGACCGGTGCAACCGTGGTAGCGTGGGGGTGGAGGTGAGAGGACGACGAAGTTTCAATCCTCACCGGTCCTTTCGGACCGGTGCAACCAGGTGGCGTCTTCCCACCGCTCCCGGAAAACGAGGTTTCAATCCTCACCGGTCCTTTCGGACCGGTGCAAC
>Ga0187840_10000029_pt1 | contig 27498 bp, 38 predicted proteins | sample OCT_B_HostDNA_FD_136652 | JGI IMG/M metagenome (GOLD analysis project Ga0187840, IMG submission 136652) | Extremophilic microbial mat communities from Yellowstone National Park, Wyoming, USA - OCT_B_HostDNA | ecosystem: Environmental > Aquatic > Thermal springs > Hot (42-90C) | place: USA...
CGGGTACGGCGCCCGTGCCCATTCTGCGAGGGGACGGGGGTCAGCCCCGTGCCGTTGGGCCGGAGCCCCCTCAAGCCCAAGACCTTACCTCCGGACGACGACTGGGGGGACTGCCCCACGTGCCGGGGGGAGGGCGTGGTGCGGCTTTCCCTGGACGAGGACACCGAGGAGGTTCTCCGGGCCATGACCCCGGAGGGCGCGGCGGACATCTCCTGGGACTGGCCCCCCGAGCTCTACAGCGGGGACCTGGCCCAGGAGTTCGGCCTTTTGGACGAGGGCTACGACGGGCAGGAGGCCCGGTAGCGAATGCCCATAAGGGGCGAAAGGAGGAACCATGGGGATCTTTAAAGGAGTGGTAGTGCAGCAGAACGGCGAGTTCACGGTCAGGGAGCCCGGGACCTACGAGTTCCGACTGGTGGAGGTCCAGGCGGGCCTCCGGGACACCAAGTTCCAGGAGGAGCCCAAGCCCGCCCTCCGCTTCATCTGGGAGGACGAGGAGGGGCGCCTCTCCGACGTCGTGAACATCCCCGCCCTGGTTCGGCTGCCCAGCGGGGAGTACGGCCTCCGCTGGAACGAGAAGGCCCGCTTTTGGGAAATCGTGGGCGCCCTCTGGGGGCGCATCGTGAACGAGGAGGACGCCCCGGCCCTGGAGATGGACATCCCCGGGGTGAACTCCCCCGAGGACCTGGCCCGGCTTCCCCACTTCTTTGTGCCCGACCAGGAGCCCGTGCGGGGGGTGGTGATCCGCGTGGGCGGCGAGGTCATCAGCGAACCCGGGCGGCCCGTCCTGGTCACCGTGGCCAAGCGGCCGGGGCAGAACCGGGAGGTGAACGTCATCACCGGGTACGCCCCGGTTCCTCGGCGGAAGACCAAGGCCCAAGCCGCCAAGGTCGCCGATTCCCTCTGGTGATGGCTATGGCCCACCGCGCCCTTTACGACCCTGAGCCGCACAGGTGGAGGTACCGGTCCTTCTCTCCCACGGCGGTGCGGTGGGCCAGGATAGCCCTCGAGGCCGAAGGTTTTGAGGTGGAGAGCCACGCCGCCCTTCTGGAGGAGGGCATCCTCCTGGCGGCGTGGCACCCCACCCGGCGCGAGGGCTACCTCCTGGACACCCACGAGGTGCGTTTGGTGGCCCGCTACGGTCCCGAGGTCATTCGGAAGGGGTTTCTGCGGGGCTACGTGCGGAACAACGCCAACCGGGACGAGCCCGGCTACCTCATCCGGCGCTACGCCGAGGCGGCCCTGGCCCGCATCGTCAACGAGTTCAGGCAGGAGGCCACGCCCGGCAACCGCAACAACGCCCTGAACCGCATGGCCTACCGGCTGGGAAGGCTGGTGGGGGGCGGGCTCATCTCGGAGGAGGAGGCCAGGGAGCTCATCTTCGGGGAGGCCTCCTCGGTGTTCGCCCCGTCGGAGCGGGGTGAGGTGGAGGGGACAGCGCGGTCGGGCCTGGAAGCCGGGAAGAAGCGGCCCGCTACCCCAACGTTCCGGCCCCGTGGCGGTAGGAGGAAAGGATGGAAGCCGGAGCTGTAACCCCATCCGAGATGAGCAAGGAGGCCGCTTTGGCCTACCTGCGGGACGAGTGGGGCTGGCCCGGTCTGCAGGAGATTCGCCGCTACCTCTCCACTCCCCCCCGCTACGTGGCCGTGGTGAACGGCCAACACGTGGAGCTGGGGACGGCGGAGGCGTTGCTGAACCAGCGGCGCTTCCGCCTGAGCGTGTTCCAGTCCACCCATCACCTCCTGACCTGGGTGGACCAGCGCTACTGGGACACCATCGTCCAGGTCATCGCCCGGGCCACCGTGGACTACGAGGCCCCGGAGGCCGAGGAGCTGGACTGGCTGGTGAGCCTCTTGGAGGCCTACCTGGACGCCTACAAGCCCGCCAGCGAGGAGGACGAAGCCGCTTGGAAGAGCCACGTGCGCATGGAGCTCCCGGTGGAGCGCGGTAGCACCGTCCTGGTGCACGCCACCCACTTGGCCCGCTGGAGCACGGAGAGTCGGGGACAGCGGATCCGCCCCCGGGAGATGGCCTATCTCCTGCGCCGGTACGGGGCGGAGAGCGTCCGGCTGGCGCTGAAGTCCAGCGGGTACGTGCACAGGCGCTACTGGGCCCTGCCCGCTTCCTTGCTGAACGGGCGGGGCGAGGCTGAGACGGATTTCACAGAGGTTGCCAGGTTGCCACTTCTCGGCGAAGAAGTGGCAACCACCTCCGCCTCGTCCAGCACGGAGAAAATGGAGGGCGTTGCCACATTGCCACTTCGTGACGATTCGCGGGGTGGGGACCCGGAAAAAGAAAAAGGAAGTGGCAATGTGGCAACCGGGGGAGAAAAGCGTGTTCTGAACGGCATAAACCCGGTTGCCACTTCTTTTGAGGGAAGTGGCAACCTGGCAACCCCACCGGCCTCAGGGGAGGTAGATGATGACTGGTTCTAGCCGCATACGGGTTTATGGCCCGCCCGGCACCGGAAAAACTACCTGGTTGGCCGGCGAGGTGGAGAAGCTTGTCACAAGTGGGGTGCCTGGAGAGGCCATCGCCGTAGCGTCCTTCTCCAGGGCGGCGTTCAAGGAGTTTACCGCTAGGATCGGCGGGCAGGTGCCTCGGGACAACCTGGGCACGATCCACTCCCTGGCTTACCGCGCCCTGGGCAACCCCGAGCTGGCCCTCACCAAGGAGCGGATCGCCCAGTGGAACGCCCAGGTCCCGGACACGTGGCGGCTGACGCCACGAGTGGACTACCGCGGGAACACCGTGGACGCCCTGGACCCCTACAGCGAGGAGGAAGGAGGCCTCCCCGGCGACCAGATCTACGACCAGCTGGTCTACCTCCGCAACACCATGCGGCCCATCGCCCAGTGGCCCGAGGAGGTGAAGGCCTTCTGGGCCCGCTGGAGGGCGTGGATGAGCCAGGAGGAGCTGGTGGACTTCCCGGCCATGCTGGAGAGGGCCCTCGTCCTGCCCGGCCTGGGCGTGGACTACCTCTTCGTGGACGAGGCTCAGGACCTCACGCCCCTTCAGCTGGAGCTGGTGCGGAAGTGGGCCGCCGGCGCACGCTACACGGCGCTGGTGGGGGACGACGACCAGAGCATCTACGCCCACCTGGGGGCGGACGGCACCAGCTTCCTCTCCTTCCCGGTGGACCGGGAGATCGTGCTGTCTCATTCCTACCGGGTGCCGGCGAAGGTCCAGGCCCTGGCCGAGTCTATCATCGGGAGGGCGCGGAACCGGGCCGAGAAGCGCTACCGCCCCCGGCCGGAGGAGGGGGAGGTCGCCTACCTGCGCGTGCCCCCTGATGACCCCCGCTGGGCCGTGGAGGACGCCGAAGGGTTGGTCAGGCGGGGGGAGAGCGTGCTCTTCCTGGCCACCACGCGCTACTACCTGGAGGACCTGAAGGGCGTTCTGGCCGAGAAGGGCCTCCCGTGGGGGAACCCCTACGCCCCGAAGAGACCCAGCCTCAACCTCTTCCCCGATGACGAGCGGGCCGGGTGGCAGAAGGCCAGGGCCTTCCTCTTCCCAAAGCGCCTGGGGAAGGACGTGAAGGCCTGGACCAAGTACTTGACCCGGGTCCCCTTCCTTGGGAAGAAGGCGGAGGCCCTGGAAGAGATTAGCCGCCTGCCAGATGAAGCCGTGGTGCCCGACGACCACCCCATATGGGGCGTCTTTAGGCCGGAGCACCGCCCCCACATCGCGGCCAGGGACCCGGGCTGGCTCCTGGACCACCTGCTGGGGAGCGCCCCGAAGGGGATGCGGAGCGCCCTCATGGTGGCCACGCGCCACCCGGACCTGGTTCTCCACGGGAAGCCCCTGGTCTGGATCGGCACCATCCACTCCGTGAAGGGGGGTGAAGCCGACCACGTCTACGTCTGGCCCGGCTACACCCGCAAGGCGGCCGAAGGCCTCCGGGAGAACCCGGACGCCCTTCACCGCCTGATGTACGTGGCGGTGACCAGGGCCCGGCGGCGGGTGGTCCTCATGGACCAAGGGAAAGCGCCGCACGGCTACGTGTGGCCGAGGGTGGACGAGTACTGGGGGGAGGTGTGGGTATGAGCCTGGCGGAGCTGGTGAAGGCGCTGGACGAGGAGGGGCTGACCCTCGCCGTGGAGGGGGGGCGGCCCAAGTTCGTGGGGAACCTCGAGGCCGCCCGGGCCTTCCTGGCCCGCCACCGGGAGGAGATGGCCCATTACCGGGACCTCCTGGCCCACTTCCTCATCACCACCCAGGACGACATCCAGGAGGCCAGGGAGGCGTTCGCCCTGGCCTACGAGGCCAAACTGCGGGCCGAGGCGGAGGAAGAGATCGGGCGGAACGTGCCCTACTGGCTGGCCTACGCCTCCTGGTGCCTCCTCACCGACGCGCTCTCGGGCTACATCCGTTGGGGTCTGGAGCGCTACACCTGGGCGGCCCTCCTGGAGGTTGTGGAGGAGGGTCAGCATGTGGGCCTAGAGGTCAGGGCTTTGGAGCGGTGGGCCCGGGCCCACGCCACCAGAGAGGCTCACCTCGCCGCATTGCGGTTTGAAAACCCGGCGTGGGTAGAGAAGAAGGAGGAGCTGGCCCTGGAGGCTGAGAGCTGGGCCTGGCGGGCCTGGCTGGTGGCCTTGGCCGTCCGCAACCGGCGTGGGGTGAGCCGGCTGGACCCGTGGGTGGACCTGAGCCCGTGGGTCCGCCTTTTGGCCAAACACGGGCGGGCGTGGAGGCTGGCGTTCAGGGAAGAGGCGGCGTGAAGGAGGTGATAGGGATGCTAAGAAGCATGAACAACTCCATCAACATTGAGTTAGCTGAAACCCCCAAGGGCTGGGTTGCCCACGTTGCGGGCATGGATGACTACGAGTCTGACCCTTACCCTACCCCGCACCAGGCCCTAGAGGAAGTCGCAGACCTCTTTAGGCAGTTCTGGGAGGCGTTTAGTGTGCTCGCGGAGCCTGTAGAGGAGTGATGCGCATGGCGGCCCTTCTAATCAGCTACCTCCTGGCCTTTCTGGCCACCATCGCCACCGTGGCCTGGGCCCTCAGGGGCGGCAGGCGGGCCCCCGAGGGGGCGGTGGTGGGGTACATGTTGATCTTCCTCTTCTGGTGGGGCGTCATCGCCCTGGTATGGGGGGCGCTGAGGTGATCTCTATCCGGGTGGCCAACCGCAAAAACACCAGGGAGGGGCGGTACGTGGGTAGGCCGACTCCCCTGGGGAACCCCTACCGTGTGGAGGCGTTTGGGCGGGAGGGGGCGGTGCGGCGATACCGCGAGTGGTTCTCTAGGGTCAAGAGCGAAGGGAAAGTAGCTCAGGCCCTAGCCGCGCTGGAAAGGGAGGCCGAGAAGAGGAAAACGCTCACGCTCCTCTGCTGGTGCGCCCCTGAACCTTGCCACGCCGAGGTGGTGGCGGAAGAAATAGCCTCCCGGCTGGAACGAAAGGGGTACCGAGTTGAGGTGCATGTGGATGGCAGAGGTTGACCCTCACGGGCACCACGCCCGAGGTACCGGCCTACTCGGGGGGTGGCCCCGCCCCCTCACCCACGGGGCTCCCCACAATCTGGGGCTAGCACCCTTCCTCCGCGGGGCCTCGGGGGGCCGGGGGGTCCCGCGGGAGGAGGGGAAAGGGGGTGAAGCGTGAAGGTTTTGAAGGCAAAACTTCCATGGCCCCCTTCGGTCAACCACTATTGGAAGGCTCGTGGTAGCAGGCGCTTTATATCGCCGGTAGCTAAGGCCTGGCTTGATGAGGCCATCCTTTTGCTACGGGCTACCAGGGTGCGCTTTGATGGGCCGGTCAAGGTAAGCATGTTCTTGTCGCCGCCCGACCGCCGGCGAAGGGATGGCGACAACCTGGAGAAGGCCATCATGGATTCTCTCGTGAAGGCCGGCGTGATACGGGACGACTCGCTTTGGGACGTCCCGAAGTCTTGCAAGGAGTTGGTCAACGAGTGCCGGGGATACGTGCTCCTGGTGGTGGAGGAGGTGGAGCGGAGTTGACGTGTTTTGACACATAGGAGAGGACATGGAGAAGCTGACCAAGAAGAGGGTAGAGGAAGCCATTCGGGCCTCCCATGGCGTCCTGACCGTGGCCGCGCGGGCCCTGGGCGTGACCAGGCAGGGGCTCTACGCCGCCATCCAGCGCCACGGCCTGGAAGGCCTCCTGCGGGAGGTCCGGGAGGAGTTTCTGGACGATGTGGAAAGCCGCCTCATCCAGGCTGCCCTGCAGGGGAAGCCCTGGGCCGTCATGTTCGTCCTGAAGACCATCGGCAAGGAGCGGGGCTACACCGAGCGGGTGGAGCAGGTGAGCCTGGAGGGCGTTGAGCTCAAGGTAGTGGACGGGTGAAGCGGGTCATCCCCCTGGTCTTCCCGCCCCTCCACCCCGCCCAGCGGGAGGCGGTGGGGGCCGCCAGGCGCTTCAACATCCTCCGGTGCGGGAGGCGCTGGGGGAAGACCCCGTTGCTCCTCCGCCTGGCGGCCCAGGCTGCGGCGGAGCGGGGGCAGGCGGTGGGCTGGTTCGCCCCCATCTACTCCCTCCTGGCCCCGGCCTACGAGGAGCTTCTGCGCCGGACCAGGCCTGGAGTGGTCAGGGCCGCCGAGCGGCCCCAGCCCGTCATCCGCTACGTCTCCGGGGGGCGCATAGAGTTCTGGTCCCTGGACTCCAAGGACGTGCCAGGGCGGGGAAGGGCCTACGACCTCGCCATCATAGACGAGGCCGCCTTCGCCCCCAGTTTAGCACGGGTCTGGGAGGAGGCCATTCTCCCCACCCTCTTGGACCGCCTGGGCTCGGCCTGGATAGCGTCCACGCCCAAGGGGAGGAACGCCTTCTATGAGCTGTGGAACCTGACCCTGGGCGACCCGGCGTGGGGCCACTTCCACGAGCCCTCCCACCGCAACCCCTTCCTCTCCCAGGAGGAGCTGGCCCGCATGGCCGCCACCATGACCCGGGAGCGCTACCGCCAGGAGATCCTGGCCGAGTGGGTGGACGCCGAGGGCCGGGTCTTCAGCGAGGACGCCCTGGAGGCCGCCTTCCTCCTCCAAGGCCCCGAGGACCCGAGGCCGGGGGAGCGCTACGCCGCCGGGGTGGACCTGGCCCGGGCCCAGGACTACACCGCCGTGGCGGTCCTGCGCCTGGGGGCCCAGCTGGAGCTGGTGCGCGTGGAGAGGTGGCGGGGGCTCTCCTACACCCTCACCGCCCGGAAGGTGGCGGCCCTCCTGGCCCGCTACGAGGCCTACGCCCACGTGGACGCCACCGGGGTGGGGGACGCCGCCTGGGAGGGCATCCGGGCCGAGTGGCCGCGGGTGAGGCCCATCCGCATCACCGGGGGTAGGGACGACGGGCGGGACACCAGGTCCAAGGAGAACCTGGTAGGGCGCCTCCAGTCGGCCTTGGAGACCCAGGAGCTCCTCCTCTACCCCCACCCCGAGCTCCTGGCCGAGCTGAGGGCCTTCGAGGCCCGTCCTCTGCCCTCGGGGGGCTACGCCTACTCCGCCCCCGAGGGGCTTCACGACGACCTGGTCATGGCCCTGGCCTTGGCCCTGGACGCGGCGAGGGCCTCGAGGGGGACCGGGCAGGTTCTGAAGGTGCCGGGGCGCTGGAGCGGGCTCCGGGGTGGTGTATAATGCCTCGTAGAATCGGCATATTTTACGCCAAGGTGCCCTGCCCTAGGTGTGGGAGCGGGGACGTGGAGTCGCGCGGTCGCGTGGGGCTGGAGGGAGTATGGCCGGACGTGGTGTTGGTGAGGCGGTACAGATGCAGGCGCTGCGGGGGTACCTTCGTGACATACGAGGTGGCGGACGAGCCCGGGAACGCTGGGCCCTCGCCTTCCACGGAGCGCTGAGGAGCTGGATGCGGCGGGCGGGGCCGCCTGGGGGCGGGCGGGGGGCGGGGGTTGAGCCTGTGGTGGGGCGGCCCGGGAGCTACTGGATCCGCGTGGCCGGGCGCTGGTACCCCTGGGAGCACGTGCGGCTGGTCCTGCGGGAAGCCCTGGAGCTCCACCTGCCCGAGGAGGAGCGCAGCCCAGAGGCCCAGGACCTGGCCCGCTTCCTGCACGCCGACCGCCCCACCCTGGTGGAGTACGCCCTGGCTAGGCCGAAACTGGAGGAGATATGGCGAAGAATCCACGAAGCTTAAGCGACCTTGTTCGGGAGCCCTCCCCGTGGGGGTGGCGGGAGTGGGCTCCTGTGGACCTGGCCTACGCCACCCGAGCCGCCATGGGGGGGAACCTCCTCCCGGCGGCGGACCTGGTGAGCGCCATGCTGGCGGACGACCGGGTGGCGGCCACGGTGGGGGTGCGGGTGCGGGGCCTTTTGGGCCTGCCCTTCATCGTGGAGCGGCCCAACGACCGGGAGGGGAAGACCATCGCCCGGGCCCTCGAGGTGGACTTCTTCCGCTTCGCCCCCGAAGATGCCCTCTACCAGGTCCTGGCCTGGGGGCTCCTCCTGGGGGTGGGCCTGGCCCGCCTAGACTGGCGGGAGGACGAGGAGACGGGAAGGCTCCTCCCCCACCTGGAGCCCTGGCACCCCCGGAACCTCCTCTTTGACCCCCAGGAGGAGCGCTGGTACGTGCGCACCCGGGAGGACCCCAAGCACCCCCTGAAGGAGGGGGCCTGGTGGCTCTACACCCCCTACGGCCCCAGGCGGCCCTGGGAGATGGGCCTGTGGCGGGCCATCGCCCTGCCCTGGCTTATCAAGCTGGACGCGGCCCGGTACTGGGCCCGGGACAACGAGGTGGGGGCGGTGCGGGTGGCCAAGGCCGGGGAGATGAGCGCCCAGGAGGAGCGGGAGGCCCTGGCCCAGCTCCTCGCCGACATGGGGGCCGACACCGGGCTGGTCCTCCCCCCGGGCTACGAGATGGACATCCTCTCGCCGTCCGGGGAGGTGTGGCGGGGGCGGGAGGCGGCCATCGCCTGGGCGGACCGGGCCATCGCCGTGGCCGTCCTGGGCCAGAACCTCACCACCGAGGTCCAGGGGGGCTCCTACGCCGCCGCCCAGGTGCACCACATGGTGCGCCAGGACCTTCTGGAGGCGGACGCCGAGGCCCTGGCCACTTCCTTGCGGGAAGGGGTCGTCCGCTGGTGGGCCGAGTACAACTGGGGCTCGGCCCGCCTCACTCCCTGGCCCACGTGGGACACCACGCCCCCGGAGGACCGCCGGGTGGAAGCCGAGACCCTGGCCAAGCTGGCTCAGGCCCTTCAGGGCCTCGCCCAGGCTGGAGCGCCGGTGGACTTCAGGGCCGTCCTGGAGGCCTACGGGGTGCCGGTGGCCCAGGAGGCCTCTACCCAAACGGTCCGCCTGGCCTCCGGGGACCGGGTGGCCCTCTCCTCGGGCTTCGTCCAGGGGCAGCTTTACGCCGACCGGGTGGCGGACGAGGCCATTGGGGCGGCCCTGCCCCTCTTGCGCAAGCGGCTGGACGCCGTCCTCCAGGCTGTGGAGGAAGCTTCGGACTACGAGGCCCTCCGCCAAAAGCTCATGGAACTCATCCCCGAGGCCGGCCCCGGTGAGTTAGCCGGCCTCTTGGAAGCCGCCCTCCTCCTCTCGGAACTGGCGGGGCGGTACGCGGTGGTGCGGGATGTGGCGGGTCAACGCTGACCCCACCAGGCCGGAAGAGGCCATCGCCTGGTTCCAGGCCCGGGTGCCTCTCCGCAAGGAGGAGTGGGCCCGCCTGCAGGAGGCGGCCAGGCGGAGGGCCTTCACCGTGGCCGGCGTGGCTTCCCTAGACCTTCTGGCCGAGGTGTGGGAGTCCCTGGTCCGGGCGCTGGAAGAGGGCACCCCCTACGAGGAGTGGAAGAGAGGGGTACGGGAGGAGCTGGAGGGCGCCTGGGGGAGGAAGGACGGCCAGCGGGTGGAGACTATCTTCCGCACCAACGTCCAGATGGCCTACCAGTCGGGGCGCTGGGCCCAGCTCCAGGACCCCGAGGTGAAGGCTACCCACCCCTACCTCATGTACGACGCCGTCCTGGACAGCCGCACCACGGAGATATGCCGGGCACGAAACGGCACCGTCCTGCCAGCCGATGACCCGTGGTGGCGTCGGAACTGGCCTCCCCTCCACTTCAACTGCCGCAGTGGGGTGCGGACGCTTACCGAAGCAGAGGCCAGGCGAAGGGGGGTGGTCCGGGAACCCCCTTCCGAGCCTCCTCAGCAAGGGTTCGGCCTCGCCCCTGACTTCGCCGAGTGGGGACGCGCTTACGCCAGAGGCGTCGCGGACACCGCCAAGCCGGGGCAGTGGGAGCCCGCGTCCATCGGCCCGCCCCCGGACTGGCGCACTTACGGCCGCCCGGAGCGCTTACCCGCTCACCCTCCTCCCACTTCCCTCTTGCCCACGGTGGAGGAAGCGGGGAAGGAGGGGTTCAGGAAGGCCCTCGAGGGCGCCTGGGGGGGCGTGCCGCTCTACGTCCAGGACCCCACGGGCATGATGGTCCTCCTGGACGAGGCGTTTCTCCGCCACCTGAAGCCTGATGGGCGAGAGCGCTTTCTCTCTTGGCTCCCAGACCTGGTGCGGGACCCGGAGGAGATCTGGCTGGTGCCCATGCGGAAGGTGGACGGGCGAGCGGTGGTGTTTCGCCTGCGCTACGTCAAAGTTTACCAGCACGAGCGCCTGCGGAACGTCTTGCTTGTGGGGGAGTTCCAAAAGGGGGTGTTGGTGGCGGGGTACACGTTCATTGAAACGAGCGATGAGAGGTACACCAACAAACAACGGCAGGGGTTTCTTCGTTTCGCTAAGTAGCTGGCAGCCGGCTCCTGGAAGCCGCTGCGTCCTGCACCGGGGTATCGGGAACCCAGGCCCACCCCGGTGGGTTAACCCTATCTTACCACGCCCCACACCGGGAGTAAACGGGGGCTTGCATTAGGCTCCGCTCTGTGCTAAGCTACCGCTAGAATCGGCGTACTCTAGACCTCCGGGTTCACCCCGGGGGATTTTTCGTGCCGCCATGAGGGTTCTAGGCTCGTTCACCACGGAGATTCCCGCGGGCATCCCGCGGGAGTTCCGCATCTTCCCCTTTGGAAAGGTGGAGACCACCAAGGGGGCCTTCCTCTTCACGCCCGAGGACGCCCAGCGCGTCCTCCAGGCCTGGCGGGACTGGGGGAACCGCCTCTCCCTGGACTACGAGCACCAGGCCCTTGAGCCCGTGACCAACGGCCCCACCCCGGCCGCGGGGTGGTTTGACCTGGAGGTCCGCCCGGACGGCCTGTGGGCGGTGAACGTGGAGTGGACACCCCGAGCCCTGGAGCTCCTGCGGAATAGGGAGTACAGGTACTTCTCCCCCGCTTTCCGGACGGAAGGCGACCACATCGTGGAGCTCATAAACATCGCCCTCACCAATCTGCCCGCCACCAAGCGCCTGCAGCCCCTGGTGGCCAAGGCGGTGCCCTTCCGGGCGGGTAAGGTAGTGGACGGCTCCTGGGACGCGGACGCTGCCATCGCCCAGGTGCGGCGGTGGGCCTCTCGGGACGGGTCCGGGGAGAAGGAGGCGATTGACTGGGAGAAGTACAAACAAGCTTTTGCTTGGTACGATGCCAGTGACCCCGAAAACTTCGGCTCCTACAAGCTCCCCCACCACGATGTGCGGGACGGGGAGCTGGTGGTCCACAAGCGGGGGGTGATGGCCGCCGCCGCGGTCCTGCAGGGGGCCAGGGGCGGCGTGGACATCCCCGAATCGGACGTGGCCGCGGTCCGGCGGCACATCGCCCAACACTACCACCAATGGGGCGAGAAAGCCCCGTGGGAAAGGGAAGAGGAGGCGAAGATGACGCGAGTTCTGACGGCGCTAGGTGTAGAGGATGAGGTGGCCGCCCTTGAGGCCATCGCCCGGCTCAGGGCGGGGCTGGCCGAGGTGATGGCCCTCACCGGCAAGGAGGACTCCGCCGAGGCCCTGGGCGTGATCCGGGCCTGGAAGGAGGCCGCCCGCCAGGTGGAGGCCCTCACCGCCCGAGTCCGGGAGCTGGAGGCCGAGCGGGAGGCCCGGGAGCGGGAGGAGCTGATCCGCCAGGGCAAAGCTGAGGGGAAGCTTACCCCAGCCCTGGAGCGGTGGGCCAGGGAGGTGGACCTGAAGGTCCTCAAGGGCTTCCTGGAGGCCGCTCCTCGCATCGTGGGAGACGGGGTCCGGGAGCCGGCGCACGAGCTTTCCCTGGAGGAGTGGAACAAGCTCTCCTACAAGGAACGGGAGCGCATCTACCGGGAAAACCCCGACCTGTACCGGCGCATGCAGGCGCTGACAAGGAGGAAGTGAGATGGCCGTGACGACTCGTAGCGACCTAATCATCCCGGAGATTTTGGCGGATGCCGTCCGGGGGGCCTGGCCCGACCGGGTGGCGCTGAAGGGAGTGCCCGCGGTGGTGGAGTCCCCCACCCTTCCCGGTGGGGATAGGGGTGGGGACACGGTGAAGGATCCCTACTTCAACACCATCGGGGAGTTTGACGATGTGGCCGAGGGAGCAGCGCTTACCCCCGTCAACATCACCATGACCGCCGAGACGGCCACCGTCAGGCGAGCGGGCAAGGCGGTGGAGATAACCACCTGGGCCCAGCTGAGCGCCCAGTATGCCGACCCCTACGCCGAGCTGGCCCGTCAGTTGGTGGAGGGTGCCATCCGGAAGTTTGACGCTGCGCTCATCGCCGCCGCCAACGCCACCGGGAGCGGGCAAACCACGGTAGACCGGAGCACGGGCACCATCACCTACGATGCCATCGTAGATGCCCTGAGCGCCTTTGGAGATGCCCAGGTGGACGTGGCCGCCGTGGTGGTCCACTCCAAGGTGCTGGGGGACCTCCGCAAGGTGAAGGATACCAACGGGTTGCCCCTGTTCGTAGACGCTCAACAGGGCGGCCTACCCAGGGTCCTGGGGCTACCTCTTATCGTCTCCGACCGGGCTCCCGTCATCACCGGCACCCCTACCAAATACGTGACCCTCTTCGTCTTGCGGGGCGGCCTTGCCCTCTGGTACAACAGCGAGCCCAAGATCGAGACCGACCGGGACATCCTGGCGGACTCCACCGTCATGGCCGTCAACATCTACTACGTGGCCCACCGCTACAGCCGGATGCCGGAGCACACCAAGCCCCCTGTGGTTCGCCTCATCACGCAGTAGAGGTGCGTATGGGACTAGGCACGTTACGCCGCCACCGCGGTTCTGCTCCCCCCAACGCCCAGGAGAGCGCCACGCCCCTTCCGGAAGACTTCCCCGGGCGTGGCGCCCTCCTGGCCGCGGGATACGCCACGCTGGAGAGCCTCCGCGGCCTCAGCGAGGCTGACCTCATCGCCATCAGGGGCATCGGGCCTAAGCTGGCCAAGCAGATTCTGCAGGCCCTGGAGTCTGAATGACCTACGCCACCCAGGACGACCTCTTCCGCCTGGGGCTCCCCGAGGGGGCCCTCAGGGGCGCCTCGCCGGTCACGATAGAGGAAGCGCTGGAGGCGGCCTCCCGGCTGGCTGACTCCTACCTCCGGGCCCGCTACGCCCTGCCCCTCACCGCCTGGGACGAGGCCCTGACCCGGGCGGTGGCCGCCATCGCCGCCTACGACCTCATGGCGGTCCGGGGCTACGACCCGGCCCGGGGGGCGGACGAGGTACTGCGGCTCCGCTACGAGGACGCCATCCGCTGGTTAGAGAAGGTGGCCGCCGGGGCGGTGAGCCCGGAGGTGGAGGACTCCACCCCCGACGTGCGCGAGGGGGCGTTCTCCGCCGTTACCAGTCCCAAAAGGTGGAGGTGGCCGTGAGCGCTTCCCTCACCGGGGACTTCACCGACCTCAGGCGGCTTATCCGCGCCGTCCGCCACCTGGCCACGCCCCAGGGCCAAGCCGGTGTGGTAAAGGCGGCGGGCTGGGGAGCCCTGAGCGCCCTGGAAGAGCGGTTCGCCACCGCCACCGACCCCAAGGGCCGGCCCTGGAAGCCCTCTCTCCGCGCCCAGCTGGAGGGCGGGCAGACCCTCTCGGACACCGGGCGGCTCCGCAGGAGCTTCAGCGTGCGGGCCACCGGCCCCTGGGGGTTTACCATCGGCACCAACGTCCGCTACGCCGCCCCCCACCAGTTCGGGGCCACTATCACCCCCAAGCGGGCCCGCTACCTCCGCTTCCGCCTGGCCGGGGGGCGGGGGCGGCGGAAGGGCGGCAAGGGACGCTGGGTGACGACCACTCGGGTAGATCTCCCTGCCCGCCCCTTCTTCCCCGAGGGGAACGACCTGGGCCGCTACGCCCCCCACATGGCCGAGGCCATCCAGGCCTACCTGAGGAGGACGCTCGGATGATCCGCGACTTCTACACCGCCCTCAAGGCCGCCCTGCCCGCCCTTCCCTTCTACCTGGGGGCGGATGCCCTGGGCGAGCGGGCCGCCCCACCTCGGCTCGTCCTGGTGCCCACGGACGAGAGCTTCGCCCCCGCCAGCGCCCTCACCTACCCCCAGGTTCCGGCCAGCTTCGCCACCCGGTTGGTGGGGTTCCAGCTTTGGCTTTGGGGCGGGGGGTACGGGGAGGTGGAGGGGATGCTGATTGAGGTGGTGAGCGCCCTTCGCCGGACGTTCGGCCCCGGGGTGGTGGAGTTGGAGCGGGGGAGATGGGAAGAGGGCGGGGTCATCTCTCGGGGGGTGGCCTACGTCCTGGACCTACGGACGCGTATGCCCGTGGCGGAGGCGCGTACCTACGTGACGCTTGAGGCCATCGCCCAGAGGTGTGGTGGCCTAGGAGGGTGATATGCCGAAGGAAAAGGAGACGCAAACGCAAGGTCAAGAGGATGTTCGCCGTCCCCACGAGGAGTGGGCGGCCGAGAAGGGCACCCCTGCCTGGCTCCTCGCCGCCGCCCGCGCCAAGGCGGGGTGGGCGCTGGGGCAGGAGGTGACGGAGATGGAGTACGACTGGGCGGTTGAGGCCGCCCTCAAGGAGGTGATCCGCTGATGTCTTTGCCGGGTGTGAGCATAAACGTGCAGGACGGCAACCTGGGCGTCCTTCCCGCCCTGGGGGAGGGGGTCCACGTCAAGATCGGCGTGGCCCAGCAGGGGCCTGTGAACCAAGTCCTGGCCATCACGTCCACTAAGCAGGCCAGGGAGGTTTTCGGGGGCGGCCCCCTGCCCGAGGCCATCGCCGTGGCCATCGCCCAGGGCGCCGGGCTGGTCTACGCCGTCCGGGCCAACGCCAGCGTGGCGGGCACCATCGGTACGGTGCAGAAGACCGGCACGGGCACGGGCAGCCTTTCTGCCACCGGGAGCCCCAACGACGCCTACGAGGTGGTGGTCAGGATCACCCGGGCCGGGGCTAGGGGCACCGCCGCCTTTGTCTATTCTCTGGACGGAGGCGACACCTACTCCCCGGAGATCGCCGTTCCTTCCGGCGGCACCTACGCCCTCCCGGGTACCGGCCTTACCCTCACCTTCACGAACGGGGCTAGCGGCACGAGTTTTGAGGTGGGGGACACCTACACCTTCACCACCACCGCTCCCGCCTACTCCCTCGCCGACCTCAACGCCGCCATAAACGCCCTCTACGCGCAGGCCCAGCTGCGCTACCAGTTCGTCCACGTGGTGGGGGCAACCACACCCACCGTGGCCGCCGCCGTGGACGCCCGCATGGGAGAGGCTGCTCAGGCCCACCGGTACATCTGGGCCATGCTGGAGGCCCAAGACCAGGATGACAACAGCCTGCGTACCGCCTGGGCCAACTTCGCCAGCGTCCGGGTGGGTGTTGGGGCGGGCTACGCCGAGGTGGCGAGCCCCCTCACGGGCCGCGTCCACCGCAGGCCCATCACCTGGCTCTGGGCCGGGCGCAGGGCGGCCAGGCCCGCTCAGGAGGACGTGGGCCGGGTGGCTTCCGGCCCCCTGGTGGGCGTGGTGAAGCTGCACCGGGACGAGTACGTGACCCCGGGGTTGGACGAGGCCCGCTTCACCACCGCCCGCACCTACCCCGCCTACGCCGGGCACTTCCTCACCCAGGGGCGCATCATGGCCCCCCCCGGCTCTGACTTTGGGCTGGACCAGTACCGGAGCGTGATGGACCTGGCCTGCACCGTGGCGTACCAGGCCGGGCTCAGGTTCGTGAACGAGTCCATTCAGGTGGACCCCGCCACGGGCGGCATCGCCGACCGGGACGCGAAAAAGATAGAGGCCTACATCCGGGGCATGCTGGCCACGGCCCTGAAAGGGAAGGTCTCTAAAGTAGATGGCGCTCCAGCGGTGCGGGTCACGGTAGACCGCACCGAGAACATCCTCTCCAGCCGCCGTCTCCCGGTGGAGATCGCCATCGTGCCCCTCGGGTACGCCAAGTACATCAGCGTGACCATTGGCTTTGAGAACCCCGCCCTGGCGGTGAGGTAGGGAGGTGAGGCATGCAGCTGAATCCCAAGAAGGCCTACGACTTCCAGGCCGTGGAGCTGGTCATTGACGGGGAGACCATCCCCGTGGACGCCGAGGTGGAGTACGCCGTCCCGGAGCTCCAGGAGGAGTACCTCTACAAGCGGGGGAAGCCGGTGGCCCGCACCCCCGGGATGCAGGAGCCCGTGGAGGTCACGATCCGGCTCCCCGCCGACATCTGGCACCAGCTCCTGGACCGGTGGGGCAACGACTACCGGATGCGGGAGTTCGACGTGCAGGTGATCTACGCCGATACCGACAGCGTAACCACCGTGGACCTCATCCGCCAGTTCCGCCCCACTTCCGAGAGCGTGAGCGTGTCCAAGGGGGCGGAGCCCGTGGTGGTGGAGCTGAGGGGCAAGGCCCTGGACGTCTGGCCTCGGAGCAAGAACCCCCTGGCTAGGTGAACATGGAGACCTTGGAGCGCCTAGAAGGCGAGGAGCTGTACCTGGCTAAGGGCTCCTGGGGTGAAGCCAAGTTCCGGTCCCCCCAGGAGCCTGAGTTCCGCCGGTTCGTGGCCACCAGCGCCCGGGACGGGGCGGACTTGTACGCCGCCCAAAAGGCCCTGGTCATGGACTGCCTGGTGGAGCCGGACCGGAAGGCCTTCTCCCAGATCGTGGCCAAGCGTCCTGGGCTGGTGGTCAAGATCGCCGCCGACCTCATCGCCCTGGCCCAGGACGAGGAGGCCCGATTTCTGGAGCGCATCGGCTGAAAGGGCCAGAGAGATTCTGCGGCGGAGGGACCTGGTGGCGGCGGCCAGGGCGCTCTGGGCCTACACCCGGGGCTATGGGGACCACGAGGCGGGGGCCGGGGCCATCCTGGCCGCCGCCCATTACCTGAGCACCATCCCCAGCGGAGATGAATAACGCCCTGGAGTGGATCTTCCGGGTCAAGGCCCAAGTGGCGGGCATCCGGGCCGCCGTGGCGGACCTGACCCGGGTACAGAAGTCCCTGGAGGGCGTTCGGGCCTCCAGCGCCAGGACGAGCCTGCCCCGCCTTTACCTGACCGGGGTGGGGTCGGTGCTGGCGGGTCTAGCCGCCGTTGAGGGGGGCTACCGCAGGCTGGCCGGGACGGCGGGCTGGGCCGTTCGCCAGATTACCTCCCTCCCCGGCCTGTTGACGGCCGGGGCGGTGGGCCTAGGGGCCAAACTGGTGCTGGACGCCGTGACCTTCCGGCAAAACACCGAGGTGGCCCTCGAAACCATCCTGGGCTCTCGCGAGGCCGCCAGTCAAGCCCTTGACGAGACCATTAGGTTCGCCTCCCGGACTCCGTTCAGCACGCAGCAGGTGATGGATGCCTATAAGCGGCTGGTCACCGCCGGGTTCAAGCCGGTGGAAATCCCCGTCATCCTCAAAGGGGTTGGCGACCTGTCGGTCATGAAGGACTTTTCGCAGGAGGCTGTGAACCAGATCCTCCTAGCGATTACACAGATCCGAAGCAAAGGTAAGACTCAGACTGAAGAGCTTAGGCAGCTGGCCCAGGTCGGGGCACCGCTAGACAAGATCTACGAGCGCATCGGAGCCCACCTAGGCAAAACGGCTCGAGAGGCCGAAAAGTTGGTACAGGCCGGGCGCATATCCGCCGACCTGGGCATCGTGGCGGTTTTGGAAGCCATCCGGGACACGATATCTGGTGGCAGGTTGGGCAGCCTCATGGAGGAGTTTTCCAAAACCCTGACGGGGCTGTGGTCTACCCTCAAGAGCCGGTCTTTTGAGTTCTTCAAGGACATTCAGGTCGGGTCGCTGGAGAACCTGTTGCGCAACCTGGTGGCCATCACCGACACGGACTCCGACCTGGGGAAGCGGTTCAAAGCCCAGGTAGAAAGCGTTATCGGGGCTGGCGTGGAGGCCATATTCGGCCCCCTGGCCAAGGCCACGGACCCCAATGCCCTGGAACCCGCCCTCACTGCTTGGCTAGACCAGCTCAAGGGGTGGGTTAAGCAGTTGGGGCCTACCCTTCGCGCTGCCTGGGCGCAGGTGCAGGAGTTTACGGCCGGGGTCCGGGACGCCTTCGCCATCATGCGGGAGGCCTGGGGCTATCTGCGCCCCGTCCTGGCCTTCGTGAGCAGCCTGGTGCGCCCCCTGGGAGAAACCGAGGCCCAGGCGGCGGGGGCGGCTTCGGGTTTCACCCGCCTGGCTGGAGCGGCCCTGGGACTGGTGGCGGCCTGGAAGCTCCTGAACGTTCTGACCTTGGGCTTACCCAGCGCCCTCTTGCGGCTGAGCGCGGCGCTCCTGCGAGTAGGGGCCGTGCGCCTGCTTCCTGGGCTCCGCCCGGCCCTGGTTCAGGTGTGGGGCGCCCTGAAGACCTCCCTCCCCCGGGCCCTCATGGGGGCGTGGGGCATCCTGCGGGCTTTTCTCCCTCGCATCCTCATGGGGGCGGGGCGGCTCCTCGTGGGGCTGGGGCCGTGGGGGTGGCTGGTCAGCGGTGCCCTCACGGCGGGCTATCTCATCGTCAAAAACTGGGACCGGATCAAGAGCTGGTTCAAAGGAACGTGGGACGCTGTGACCGGGTGGGCGAGGTCCGCCTGGGACGGCGTGGCCCAGGCGGCCAATGGAGCCTGGGCCAAAGTCGTGGGCTGGTTCTCCGCTCTAACGGATAGGGCCCGCTCCACCTGGCAGGGCGTTCTGGCCGCGGCCAGGGACGCTTGGCGGGGGCTGCGGGACACGGTGGGCGGGGTCGTCAGCTCCATCGTGGACTGGTTCAAGGAGCTTCCGGGCCGCATCGTGGGGGCCCTAAAAGGGCTGGGAAGCCAGCTGGTGGAGGCCATCAAGGTGGAGGTGACCAAGGTGCCCGGCGGTGAGCTCGTCCTCCGGGCCCTCACCAGCGTCACCGCTGGGGTCCGGCGGGTGTGGGAGGCCGGGGCCACGGTGGCCGGGGCCCTGGCCCAGGGGGCGAAGGACGTACTCCAGGTGCGCTCCCCCTCGAGGCTCTTCGCCCACTACGGGCGGATGGCCATGGTGGGTCTGGCTTTGGGGGCCACCGCCATGGCCCCGGCGGTGGCTCGGGTCATGGAGGCCTCCATGCAGCGGGCGGTGCCCGAAGTAGCGGTCCCCACGGTAGCTCCTAGGGTGGAAGCCCCTGTGGTGGTTCCTGAAGTGGCAACTCCCACAGTGGCTCCTCGGATGGAAGTTCCCCGAGTTGTGCCTCAGATTGAGGCTCCTGTGGTGGTTCCTCGGGTGGAAGCCCCCACGGTAGCTCCTAGGGTGGAAGCCCCTGTGGTGGTTCCTGAAGTGGCAACTCCCACAGTGGCTCCTCGGATGGAAGTTCCCCGAGTTGTGCCTCAGGTAGAAAAGCCCGTGGTGACCCCCGGGGTGAAGGTCCCCACAGTGGCTCCTCGGGTAGGGACTCCCGTCCCGCTTAGCCCTATGGCATCCGTAACGCTCTCCGCCCTCCGGATGGTCACTGCCCTGCCCCGCGTAACCCCGCCCACGCCTACCCTCCCACCTATTCGGATGGAAGGGCCCACCCTTAGCGCTCCTCCGGTCAGGGCAGAGAGGAGCGTGGTCGTGAACATCACCGTAGACGGGGCTCGGGACCCCAAGGCCGTGGCCCGGGAGGTGGTAGAAGCCCTAGACGAGTGGGCCGCCGGGCGCATCGTGGTGCGGGGCCTGGAGTTTCTAGCGTTGGAGGACGGCCATGCATGAGGAGGTCGTCATCGTGGGCCAGCGCTGCTGGCGCATCGCCCCCGACCCCCGGGCCGACATCGTGGGGGAGTGCCGGGTGACGGTGCGGGGCGGGGGCCTGCGGGAGTCTACGGTGGAGGTGCCCGGCCAGGACGGCGTGGTCACGACCCGCCTTGGCTACGCCCCCGCCGAGGTGACGGTGGAGGTGCGAGTAGCGGACTTCCGCCAGCTGGATCGGCTCCGCCAGTTCGCCGAACACCACCGCAACCGGCGGGGGGCGCAACGGCACGACCCCGTGCAGATAGTCCACCCCGCCACCCACCGGTGGGGCATTGCGGAGGTGTACCTGACCGACATAGAGGAGGCTCCCCTTTCGTGGAAAGAGGGCTACCGGCTCACCATGACCTTCCGCGAGTGGTGGCCGGAGACCAAGCGGTCCACCAAAAAGGCCACGGCGCAGAAGGGCGGCTCGGGCGAGGAGTCCATGCTCGGGGTCGGGGTGAGCGTCCTGGAGGCGGACCGCCCGTCCAAGTCCCCGCCCAAACCCTGACCAACTATGCCCGCCTTCACCCTAAACAAGAGCCCCATCGCCTCGGGGTACCTGAGCCTGCCCCTTCGGGGGAGGCCCGTGGGAGGGTTCATTGTGGCCGAACCCTGGGACGAGCGCCGGCTCCAGGACGGGCGGGCCACCCTGCGCATGGAGCTGGACGACCAAGAGGCCACCTGGCAGGGCACCGTCCGCCTTTCCCCGCACCCCGAGGGATGGACGCTAGCGCGGTTTGTAGGCGGGGCGGACGGGCTGGGAAAACTCCTCAAGCCCCGCTACTACGAGGGCATCCCTTACCGCACCGTGCTGGCGGACGCCATCCGCGAAGCTGGGGAGCGGCCTGGAAAGCTGGAGGTGGAAGGCGTAGCCACCCGGTACGTCCGGCAGGCCATGCCCCTGGCGGACCTCCTGGAACTCCTGACCCCAGAGGGTCGGGTCTGGCGGATCAACGAGGAGGGCGAGGTGGAGGTCTCCACCCCCACTTGGACCGCGTCAGGACCGGCCTACGCCGTGGAAAAGGTGGATCACGGGGCCTGGGGAGTGGTCATGGACCCCGCCCTGCGCCCCGGCACCACGCTGGAGCTCTACCTGGGCGGGGCCAAGAGCCGGGTCCGGGTGGGGCGGGTGGTGCACCGGATAGCTCCCAGGCGGCTCATGACGGAGGTGTGGCGTGCACGAACGAGCTAAAAGGGCCTTGCGCCTGTTGACCCGGCCTGAGGAGCTGGACTACGCCCTCCTCTACCCCAGCACCGTGCTGAAGGACCACGGAGACATGCACCTGGACCTCAGGCCGGACCACGCCGCCCTGCCCGATCTGGTGCGGGTGCCGCTCCGGCTCTTCCTCCCCGGGGCCTACGTGAAGGTGCGGGCCGGGGGGCGGGTCCTCCTCGGCTTTGAGGAGGCGGACCCCACTCGCCCTGTGGCCTACCTTTGGGAGGCCGGGGCGGTGGCGGTGGTGGAGGTCCGCACAGCGGGCGGGAGGCGGGTGCGACTAGATGATGAGGCGGGCGTGACCCTGATCCAGGACCCTGCGCTCGTGCGGGTAGACGCTCCCCGGGTAGAGTTGGCCGGGGGCGGCCCCCCAGTGGCCCGAGTGGGGGACCCGGTGCAGGTGGGGAGCGCCGTGGGCCAGATCATCGGGGGCAGCGCGAAGGTCTACTCGGGGTAAGTCATGGTTGATTTCGGCACCGATCTGACCGCCCTACCAGAGCTGAGGTTCCAGCTCAAGGACGGTCTGGCCAACCTGGGGGAGGCCTTGGCCCGGCGGCTCTTGACCCCCAGGGGGGGGCTTTTCTACGACCCCACCTACGGCTTGGACCTACGCCGGTATTTGAACGAGGTCCTGGACGAGGCCACAGAGTACGAGATGAAGGTCCTGGTGGAGCAGGAGCTGGAAAAGGACCCCCGAGTCTACCGGGCCACGGTAAAAGCAGTGGCAAAGGACCTTAAGCGCATCCACCTGGATGCGCTGGTAGAGACCGCCGCAGGTCCTTTCCGCCTGGCCGTAGCCGTGTCTGACGTGAGCGTGGAGGTGCTGCGTGCCCAGCCTGCGTGACCTACTCGCCCCAAAGAGCCGGGACACCATCCTGCAGGAGCTCATAGACCGCCTGCGGGAGAAGGGCTTCCCCATCACCGACTGGCACCCCGGTGGGGTGGGGCGGACCATCCTGGAGGTGGACGCCGCCGCTCTGGAGGACCTCTACGCCCTGGTGCCGGCCATCGCCGCCGGAGGGTACCTGCCCACCGCCCGGGGTCCCTGGTTGGACCTCCTGGTGGAGAGCGCCTATGATTTGCGCCGGCATCCTGCCACCTTCGCCCGGGGCCGGGTGGTCCTCACCGCCGAACCGGGATTTGGGCCCTACACGCTTAGTCCTGGCGACCTTTGGGTAGGCACACCAAATGGCCTGCGCTACCAAAACACCACCGGAGGGGTTCTGCCCATGGGGGGCACCCTGGTGGTGGAGATCCAGGCCGAATCCCCGGGGAGCCGGTACAACGTGCCCGCCGGCGCTATCACCATCCTTCACACGCCTCTACCTGGGGTGAGCGTTAACAACCCGGCTGACTGGCTCTTGGGGGCAGCCCGGGACGAGGAGACGGATGAGGAGCTGAAGAGACGGGCCCGCCTCCGCTGGGCCAGCCTGGGCACCGGGGCCACCCGGGCGGCCTACGAGTTTTGGGCACTCAACGCTCACCCCGCCGTCACCAAGGTTCGGGTGTTGGACAACCACCCTCGAGGCCAGGGCACCGTGGACGTGGTGATCTGGGGAGAAGGCGGCCTAGGCGCTAACGTGGTGAGCGCCGTGAACGCTTACATCCAGGAGCGGCGCCCCCTGACGGCGAACGTGGCCGTCTATTCGGCCACCCCCAGGACCGTGAACGTGGTGGCCACGGTCTATGTGCGAGCGGGCTACCTTTCTCAGGCCCAAACCGCTGCGGCGGAAGAGCTGGCCGCGCTTCAGCGGGCCACGCCCATCGGGGGTACCCTCTACCGCTCCGCCCTCATAGAGGCGCTGTTTGCCCGGTCCTACGTGGTGAACGTGGTCCTGGCTCAGCCTACCGATGACGTGGCCTTGGGGGCGGTGGGAGCCCTGGTCCTGAGCCCGTCCCTCACCTGGGAGGAGGTGGCGGGGTGAGCTACCGGGAGTGGCAAAAGCGGCTGGCTCCCCCCTGGCTTCAGGAAGGGGCGGGAGGGCGCTTTCTGGAGGGGCTGGGCGAGGTAAAAGACGGCCTGGCGGAACACGTGCGCCAGACCGTCTTGGCCCGCATGATCCAGCGAGCCCCTGAGGACGCTCTGAGCCTCATCGGCGAGGAGCGCCTGCTTCAAAGGTTCCCCAGCGAGTTCGTGGAAGCGTACCGAACTCGCCTGCTGGCGGCGTGGGAGTTTTGGCAGAGGGCTGGCACTCTTCCGGGGCTCACGCTTTGGCTCCGAGCGGCGGGGTACGAAGCCCACATCTGGGAGCTGTACCGCTACAACCCCTCCCTCTGGGCCGAGTTCGCTGTCTACCTCTGGCCCCATCGTCCCGAGTGGGTCACCGACCGCTGGGACGATGGGGGAACGTGGGACGATGAGACGGACTGGGACTTCACCCTGAATGGGTTAGAGCCCATCCGCACGCTGGAGCTCATACGCGAGGTGAAGCCCGCGCACGCGCGCCTGCGCTTCATCTCCTACATCCCCGGGCCGAAGGACGCCTGGAACGACCCGGGGGCGTGGGACGACGGGGGGACGTGGAGCCCAGAACCCGTCTACATAACTGGGTCGCTGGACGTCTGGAACGACGGAGAGGTTTGGGACGACGGTGGGGTGTGGGATACCTACCCCATCTAGACCACGTAGAAGGAGGAGGAGGAGAATATGCCGAAGAGGATTAACCCGCAGGACCAGTGGGAAACCGACTTTCAGGTGCCGCTTCCAGGCGAGCCCCGGAACATCGGGCCGTTGGAGGTTTTGTTCCAACGCCTCTTGAACCGCACCGAGCGGCTGAAGAACCGTATCGGGGCCATTCTGGGCCTGCCCTGGGATGCCACGCCGCCGGATACCTTGGCCGGGCTCGCAGGACGGGTGGGCACGCTAGAAAGCAACCAGGGCGGCACAACCCTCTCCGCCCACCGGGCCGCTGCAACGCTGGACCACCCGGATGGGAGTGTGACATCTGCGAAGTTGGCCAGCGGGGCGGTTACGACGGCCAAAATCGGCGATGGGCAGGTCACGACCAGCAAGCTAGCCGATAACGCTGTCACCACGCCCAAAATCACCGATGGGGCCGTTACCCTTCCGAAGCTGGCCAACGTCTCCGCCACCCCCACTCCCAACACCCTGGCCCTCCGCAACGCCCAAGGGGCGGTGCAGGACGGGGCCACTCAGTCCTACCTACGAGTTTTGAGAGCCGGCGGGCTGTACTTGTGGACCACGCCCAACAAATGGCTCCGTCTAGCGCGATGGACCGGACTATCTGGAGACAATAGGGGGGCGTTCGCCGACCTCTACATTCACCGCACCCAAGACCGGAACATCGGGGCCAGGCTTCGGGCGAGGGCGGCTACTAACGCCACCGGCGAGCTATCAGACCCCGTCATCTCTGTAGCAAACGATCACCACACAATCATTGAAAATGCGATATTGCTACAGACAGATGCAAACACGCTAGAACTCTGGGCTTACTTTCCCTGGGGCAACGTGTACGTGAGCGGGATAGTGGGGTCTAGTCTGGGGGATATAGAACTCACGCCCTACGGGACCGCTAGCAACCTTGTCCAGGACGATGCTCCTACTCCAGTCTCCGGTGGGCTGTACCTGGAGTGGGCCACGGCCACGGTGGGGCAGACCCTGTTGGGCCCCGGCTACATCGTGGCGGCGAGCCGCAACGCCAACTCTGGCTACATCCGCTACGACAACGGAATACAGGTGTGCTGGGGCATCGTAGACGTGGGTAACGGCACGTGGACGTTTCCCGCGGCATTCGCCAGCCCTCCGCAGGTTCAGGCCACGGCCCAGGCATCTGAGCCTAGGATCGTCACCATCACCACCGTCTCCACCACGGCGGTCGGCATCCTCAGGACTGGCCTGTCCGGAAACACGGTAGCCGGCCCAGTGTACTTGTGGGCCATCGGGCTGTGGAGGTGAGGAGGTAGCTCATGATTAGGGTTCGTTACATCCCCCAAGTAGGATTGCCCGGCCACCGCCTTAGCTATACTTGGGAAGGCTTGACCCTCACTGCGACTCTATACCGTGGCGGAGAGGCCGTGGGCCAAGAAGTTTACGATCTTTCCAACCTTCAACTCGGAGACGAGGTGGTAAATGTGGAGCCCACGGCGCTCCCGTTCTCTCCCCTCGTCTTCGCCAAGCGCATAGACGGCGAAACGTTGGAGGCAGTCCTTCTCTACTGGCACGAGCCAGGTGATGAGCCCGAGCTTGGCGAGGAAGAGATAGTGGATGGTTAACTAGACCGCCGCCTGGTTCGCCTCAGCCAGGCGGCAGTCCAAGCTCACGAGCAGGGGGAACGCACCCCCAAGGCGCTGGTGGAGCTCCAAAACTATAACGCTCACACTCAACCAGGCTGTGCATAAGCACTCACTTTACTGACCAGAGCATGGCTGGACTTGGTCAAAACTGACCTAGAGCGTGTGCGCTTACTGACCTAAAGACCTAAAGCATGTCGCATGACAGAAGAGGAGGGTGGAAATGCGTAAGATTCTTGTAGCGGCATCGGTTCTGGTTCTCGGTCTGGCCCTGGCCCAGGACGCGGGTATCCCCCCAAACCTGGCCGAGTGGTTCGCCTCGCAGGCCTCCCTGGCAGCGGTGGTGGCCGCGCTCGTGGCCCTCATCCGCAAACACCTCTGGAAGGGGCTGGACGGGGTGGCGGTGGTGGGGGTGAGCGTGGCGCTGGGCATCGCCCTGGCCTACCTGGGCCACCGCTTGGGCTACCTGGGGGCAGACTGGTTCGCCTTCGGCCTGACGGCGGGCCTCTTGGCCTCTGGCGGCGTGGACGCCATCCGGAGCGTCCTGAAAGGAGGTGGGGGCGGTGCGCCTGGTGCTACTAGCGGCGCTTCTACTGACGCTGAGCGTGCCCGCCTACGCTAATGGCCGCGCGGCGTGCCGGATGGTTCACGGCCCCCCGCTGTGGGGGGTGTGCTACGCCGAGCAGGTCGTCTGGTCTGCGGGTCCGCTGGAAGTGGCTCTGGGGGTGGAGGGGCGTACCTGGCCGGAGAGGGCGGTGAGCGCCTACACCCTCCTCGGGCTGTACATGCCCGGCTGGTGGGCCACGGTGGAGGTGGGACGGGGTCTAGACTGGCGCTGGGCCATCGGAGCCGGGGTGAGGTGGTAGATGGAAACGGAGCGGATTTACCAGCGGCTGGAAAACCTGGAGCGCACCCAGGAGCGCCACTCCGCACTCCTACAGGAGCTCCAAAGGAGAATGGACGGGATTGAAGAAATGCGTGAGGACGTGCGGCGCATGGAGCAGAGCATCGCTCGGCTGGAGGGCCGGCTGGAGCAAATGCTGATTAGGATGGAAGAGCAGTTACGCGCCGCATCGTCCTGGAAAAGCATTATCTGGGCGCTCCTTATGCTCATCCTCGGCGGCATAGTCGCCGCGGGGTTTGAGTTGTTCCGGAAATAACTCTGGATATGAGTTTGAAACTCTGAATCAGAGTTCCAAAACCAGATTCAGAGTTTGGAGGGGGATGATGAGAATCGTCCATCCGCTGGGGCGGGCCGATATGGCCCGCGTAGATGCCAGTTTTCTGGATCCTAACTATCCCATTTGGCGGCGGCAGGCTGGGTTGAGCCCCGATGAGCACCCCGGGGTAGACCTAAACATTAGGGGCACTTCCGGGGACCAGGACCTGGGGTGGCCGGTGGTGGCCATCACGCTGGGGCGAGTGGTTCACGCCCGGTTCCACAGGGTCTGGGGCCACGTCATTCTCCTTGAACATCCGGCGTGGCTAGCCCAAAAACTCGGGTATCCGGCCCTCTATAGCCAGTACGCCCACCTACACCAGGTGTGCGTGCGGGAGGGGGAGTGGGTGTGGCCGGGGGAGCCGGTGGGGTCTATCGGGAAGGGGGACCCGGCTAGACCGTTCGCAGCTCATTTGCACTTTGAAATCAGGGTCCGGGGTCCCCAGGACCTCCCTCCCGATGCGTGGCCCAAGACCAAGACCGCCATCCTGAGCATGGGTTACCTGGACCCCGAGGCGTTCCTGAGCCGCGCCCTCTCCCCCGCCAGGCGGTATGAGTTCCCCCGTGGCGTAGTCCACTTTGACGGGCAGAAAGTGGGTCCGCTAATAATCAACCTGGAAGACCCCACCAAACCCCAGGTCCGGGTAGTGTAGCAGGACTGTAGCAGGTTATCCTTCAACCCAAACCCAGACCCCCAAAAAGGTGCCTTCAGATGCTAGTGTGCGCCAGATAATGCGCTGGAGTTCACATGAATCGCACTCAGGAGGTCACGGGTTCGAGTCCCGTCGGCTCCACCAAAAGCCCCCCGCCCTAGGGCGGGGGGTGGGCGTTTTGGCCTAGTGACCCGTGGAC
>Ga0187840_10000032_pt1 | contig 26316 bp, 33 predicted proteins | sample OCT_B_HostDNA_FD_136652 | JGI IMG/M metagenome (GOLD analysis project Ga0187840, IMG submission 136652) | Extremophilic microbial mat communities from Yellowstone National Park, Wyoming, USA - OCT_B_HostDNA | ecosystem: Environmental > Aquatic > Thermal springs > Hot (42-90C) | place: USA...
GCGTCTCTCCAGCCGTCGCCTCGTATATTAGCCATCTAAGCGTCTCGATGGAGGGTATCATCCATGTCTTCAGCCTTCCATCCCACTCGTTCTGTACAATCACGACCCCGTCTGGGGTCGGAGTGATGTTCAGAACCCTATCCACAGGGTATCTAAAGACCTCTAGGAACCTCTCGGATAGCTCTCGCCACGCCTCGGCGGCGAATCTCTGCATGATTATGAAAGACTTGTAGTGCCGCATGCCCTCGTCTACCCATAGTCCCTGAAGACACCATAATAGCCCTCTCAGTAGCCGCCTCGATCATCGAGTCAGTCACCACCAACCCCATCCTCATCACCCGTTTCGGATAAGAACCCCCACCAGCCCCACATATAAGGAGTAGTGGCCCCAATAACCAGGCCATCACCAACTTATACACACTGTAGACTAGAAAAACCTTTCGTAAGGACCTCTCCAAACCCAACCTTGGGGCGAATGATGGAGAGGAGGGAGCAGGAAGAAAGAAGTCAAGACATTTTACAACAGGTATTATTGGGCGATCAAAAAAAGGTGTTTAGATTATTTTTTTGCTAAAAGAGTGATGTGTTCCTGTTATAAATTATATTGCTGATTATAATAAAAAATATCTGTGGGTTCGTTGATGAGGGCTACGCTACTTTCTCCTCATAGTGATTATGTATGATAGGCCGCCTGCCAAGACGCCTAAGGCAAGCAGTATGATAAAGATCGATATCCAGAACGGATAGCCCAGCGGTATGGAGTAGAAGACGTTCACATGAACTTGGCCTGGATTCCAGCCTCGGCCACCTACGTCCGGCGGAAGCATCGCTGCTCCCCCGAGGTATCCGCCAAGCATCATGAGCCATGTGGCGCCCACCCGCCAATGTTCATCAGTACGAGGTGCACGTTTGCAAGTTTGTCAGCGAGGCCTGAATAAGGCTTTCCCAGTATGCTTTCTATGTAGTGGTAGAATAGCGCGGTGACTGCGGTCCCAACTACCCCAACGATGAGGTATGTGACGTAGCCGACCGTGAACCAGTTACCCGCGGATCCAAACGCGATTACCCGGCTTGGCTCGGGTCGAAGGAAAAAGATCTGTCCGATCACGATGTAAAGCGTCAGGAGCGTAGCCAGAGCCCCCTGAATTATTGCGGCCCAGATGAACCTTGTAGCCCATTTACTTACAGTTGTCGTCATGCATATCACCACCGATAAAACTAATTTGGCTCATATAAATAGCTTATTATAAAGTCTCATGTAAAATTAGAGCATAATAGACGACTTTATGAGAGGCGACCCTGCCTACAGCCAGCCGGCACCCTTACCCCGGTCGCGACATTTTAGGCAGACCCTACCCAACTTTCCAGACAGACTTAATACAATAATCGAGCCCAGCTCCAGCCACTAATAATTGAGGCCCAGAATTATTTAGGCGGTTTTGTCTGGACCTTGTGATGGTTTCTTTCGACTGTTCTGATTGACTTATATATTGTAGCTTAATTCCATTCTAGCCGTTGGAGCTATGGATCCGCTCATATTAACTCTGAGCATTGGTCTCTTGGGAGCAATTATCCCCGCCGTGTTCATCGCGTATCTTGAGAGGCTTCCGAGGGGGCCCGAGAGTTTTGTGGCTATTTGGCGGGCGATCCGTGAAGGGTCCAACGCGTATCTTAAGCGGCAGTTCAGGACCATTGGGATTATAGCAGTTTTTCTCGCGCTGTTCATACTCGCCGTGTTCTCGCTGTTTCCACACCTCGGGGGGCCTAGCTACGCGGTGGCGATGGCCAGCAGCTTCTTGCTAGGTGTAAGCTTCTCACTCATAGCCGCCTACCTCGCGATGGATTCTGCCACAAGGGCGAACGTCAGGACAACCTATGCCGCCTCTCGCGGCGGAATACACGCATTGAGGATAGCCACCATCGGGGGAGCCTCGCTGGGGCTAGCCGTGGTTGCTATGAGCCTGCTCGGCCTCTCTATACTTTATATCGTTTTTAGAGACCCAGCGCTTTTGGCCGGCTTTGGGTTTGGTGCCAGCCTAGCGGCGCTCTTTGCACAACTCGGGGGAGGGATATACACCAAGAGCGCAGACATTGGGGCTGACCTTGTGGGGAAGGTGGAGGCGGGGATTCCGGAGGATGACCCGAGGAACCCCGCAGTCATAGCAGACCTTGTCGGCGATAACGTGGGCGACGAGGCGGGGAGGGGTGCCGACCTCTTCGAGTCCGTCACCGCGGAGAATCTCGGCGGAATGATCATAGCGCTTGTCGTCTCTATAATTCTGTTCGAGAAGGTGAATGAGCTATACGTAGTGACGCCGCTCATAATTAGGTCGCTGGGAGTGATAGCAACTCTCGCGGGTGTTGCGTGGGCCGTTTCGCGAAAGTCCTTTAGGAACGCGATAGATCCGCTCCGAGACGGCCTCCTGGTCACGAGCATCGTTGCTGCCGTGCTTATGTATGTTGCCTCCAGCATCATCTTCGGCTCGACTTTCCTCCCGCTTTACTTGGCCATGGTGCTCGGACTTGTGGCCGGCATCCTCGTCATGTTTTATAGCGAGTACTACACTGGGCTTCGTTCGCGCTACGTCTCACTAATAGCTAAGAGCTCAACTGCCGGGCCTGCGATAACCGCTCTAACAGGACTCTCTACGGGCATGATCTCGTCCATGTTGCCGATCGTTACAGTAGTGATCACAGTGGTCGCATCATATATTTTGGGCAGTCATTGGGCATCCCTCGCCGATCTAGGTGACGCTCTTCTGGGTGGAGTCTACGGGACAACGATGGCCACCATGGGCATGCTCTCAACCGCAGGTTTTATCCTAACTATGGATGGCGTCGGTCCGATCGTGGACAACGCTGGAGGCATCGCCGAGATGGCGCGCGCTGAGCCGCAGATCAGGCGGCAGCTCGAGCCACTTGACGCTCTGGGAAACACGACCAAGGCGCTCACGAAGTCCTACGCGATGGGGTCTGCGGCTCTCGCCGCACTCCTACTCTTTCAGGCCTTTATCCTCGAGGTGGCCAGGTACTTGAGCGGGATCTACGAGTTGGCTGCAATAGGTGCCGAGGAGGCGCGGAGACTCCTTCAGGCCGTAGGTCTGCTGAGCGGGTCGCTCCAGATCAACACTCCCCAAATAATCATCGGCCTCTTCGTCGGCGGAATGGTTCCCTTCCTCTTCTCTGGACAGGCCATGAAGGCTGTTGCTGAGGGTGCCAACAAGATGGTGGATGAGGTTAGGAGGCAGTTCGCAACTATACCTGGACTCCTAGATGGCACCGGTAGGCCTGAGTATGCGAGGTGTGTGGATATATCCACCACTACCGCCCTCCGCCTTATGATAGCTCCGACACTCACCGTAACGCTCTCGCCAATAATACTGGGCGTCGTGCTGGGCTGGACGGCGGTGGGGGCGCTGGTGATAGGTGCGACGATCACGGCTATTCCTCTGGCCATACTCGGGTTCTACGGGGGTGCGGCCATGGATAATGCGAAGAAGCTCCTGGAGATCGAGGGCAAGAAGGGGACGGACGCTCATAAGGCTGTGGTGGTAGGTGACACGCTTGGCGATCCCATGAAGGACACCTATGCGCCGAGCCTCCACATACTCATCAAACTACTAAACACCTTATCACTAGTGTTCATACCGCTGTTTATGATAGGGCTGTTGACCCTCTAAGGTCTTTCCCCAAGAGTAACGGGAACGTCTATCCTACTTCCATCCCTGATGATCGTGAGAACTATCAGGTCCCCGGGGCTCGTCCTCTCCACTAGATATGTGAGGAGGTCGTCCATGCTGTTAACCGGCGTGCCATCTATCCCGACGATGATGTCTCCTCCAACAAGGTAAGACTTTCCAGCGACCTGCAGAGTCCTCGTGCCTCCCTTTATACCGGCCCTAGCCGCTGGTCCAGAGGAGGCAACACTCTCCACTAATAGCCCCTTCTTCACGTCTACGCCTAGCGCGTTCGCAACCAGCTCGTTTATCTCCGAGCCCGTGATGCCGAGATAGCTATACCTGTAGCGGCCATTCTCGATCAGGGCCGGGACTATCCTCTTCACAACGTTTGAGGATACGGCATAACCTATCCCCGCAAACTGGCCTGTAACTGACTCGATCGCTGTTGCGACCCCAACCACCTCCCCCTTAAGATTAAGCACAGGTCCCCCCGAGTTACCGGGGTTGATCGCGGCGTCGATCTGGATAACACTTGGAATCAGGTAGCCACGGCCCGAGGGTAGGAGCCGTCCCTTCTGACTGACGATTCCAGTTGTGACTGTTCCAGCGAGCTCAAATGGGTTTCCGATAACTATGATCTGCTCGCCTATCCGTAGCTCACTACTGTTTCCGAGCTTGAGGGGTTTCAGCGCCGGACTCTTCCCCCCTAGAACTAGTCTCAGGACCGCGAGGTCCGAGTCAGGATCCCTACCCACGAGAGAGGCTTCGTATGCAGAGCCATCCAGAAAATAAACATAGAACCTCTCTCCGCCCTCAACGACGTGATTATTCGTTATGACGTGGCCCTGCGAATCATATATGAAGCCTGAGCCAACGATCTCTCCCACCAAAGAAATGACGGATATCTTTACGACGGAGTCCTTGACCTTTTCATAAATGAGAGTGATGTTGCTCGGAGCACCCACGTGTACTTGTGGCGCCTGGAGCTCTGATGACTCCAGAGTCCTCACGGACTGATCAATGGTCTCGAGCCTCTTGCTAAGCGCGCCCAGCTGCCCCCTAACTTTACTGAGTTCCGATGCGACAGACTCTATTTGCTGCTGGAAGGTGATGACCTCTAAGAGGAGGAAGAGAGCTACGGCCATGGAGAGTGCTGCAATGATTGTTGCAGCCTTGCTCATGCCGACTCTCCACAAGCCAGAAGCCGCCTTATACACTTATCGAGCCCAGATCCGTATTGGGCGGCCTTCTTCTCGCGCCACGCGATCTCGGGCGGGAGCCCTGCCAGCGCGGCAGTTTCACGTAAAATCAGCTTCCTTACGCAGCCCATGATCTTCATGCTAGCCGGAGTCCTAAGCCCTATCGCGACAACCATCGGATCTAGGTAGGGGAGGGTAAGCATGCAGCCAGCTAGGGCCGAGGAGATGTAGTCCCGTGGAACCCCCTCCCTCCACAGGGCATCCAAGTCACGCATAACCGCGGACTGAAGATCGCCTCCTTCTTGCATGAGCCTCAGATGCCTCATATAGCCTCCGAATAGCTCGTCTGCTCCTTGTCCAGCAATTACCTGTCGCCTGCTCTGGCTTCGCGCGACTTGCGAGGCTACGTAGACCATGACTGCTAGGGCCATGTCCATGGGTCTCGACAGGGGCATGCTTCTCCTCAAATATGTGAGGGTGGATGCGACGTCCTCTGTTCGTAGAGACGCCTCGACAAGGTCAAGCCCCATACAGCGCGATGATTCTCTCGCCACACGAAGATCATGCGATCCCTCCAGACCGACTGCGATGGGCAGGGGATTTAGGCCACAGTCCATCATGATTTTGGTGAGCAGCGCACTATCTAGTCCCCCGGAGAATAAAACCGCACATCCCGAGGCCACGCTTGACTTGACGGCATTGTAGAGTAGCTCTACCAGCATCTCGGCGGCCTCCTTGAGCCCACGGACCTCGACAAGTTGCTCGGGAAAGAAACTCTCAGAGCTGTACCTTACGGCCCCAAAGCTTACCTCGGCTGTTGAGCGTGCTGGTACAGGTGAGAGGTCTAGGGAGTCAAATCTCGGTAGGGATGATGCAATCATAGACTCGCCTGAAGTGTGTAGGTAGGTAGGCGGAGAGCCAAGCGTGCCCATATGGAGCGAGATCCTTCCGGGCCCAACTATCGCCCCCGACTCGAAGGGTGAGCCTGCGAGAGACTTGGCACCTAGAATATCTCGCGGCCTCATAGAGATCTCGAGGCCACCACTTTTCTGCCGAACGGCCTGCCCTGTCAGACTATAGGCAATAACGAGGAGGGTATATTCGCCCTCGGACAGCTCGGCCGGCGATATCTTAGACTGGTCGCCCCAGATCTCGACGTGCGGCCAGACATGGGCCAATCTGAGAAACTCGCCAATCGCACCATCCAATATTCTCTTTTTGGGCGAGACTATGGCCGTGAATAGGGCCATCCCCCACTCTAGGCGCCGTACCTACTCTTTATTTCTTAGCGGTACGTTGGAGGCGCTTTGCCACACGCCTCTCTATCGGGTCTGGGAGCATTAACTCTCTGTCCTCCCTGACGGATGGGTGATAGGGGTCGACCAGAATGACCTCGAACCATTTGTAGAGGCTGTCATAGGTAAGTGGATACCCACCCAGCGGGTAGAGGTTCGGAAACTTCTTTCTACACCTGTTTATGGCTTCTTCGAGCATGGTCACGTTTACTTTGTGGAGGACTGTGCCGAGGGCTTTCGGCCTTCTCCCCGAGTTGGGTCGCGGCCTACTGAACCCGCCCCTCCGAACCCTCACACGGACTACAACGAAGCCTCTCTTGTCTTTATAGCCCAAGCTCCTCGCCCTGTCGAGGCGTAGCGGCTTATCGACCCTCACAACCGCCGGCTCCCTCCGCCACTTAATCCTCCTCTCCCTCATTAGGGCGACAAGCTCGGGCGAGTTTTCCCTCCACAGCTCATTCAGCCTCGAGTACAGACCCATAGTTATCCCTCCTCCCACACTATAGATGCTGTCCTGCAGGTCTCCTCCCTACCCTCGATAAATCAGATACCTATATTTTACTCTTAATCCATTATATATGAACTCATCTCTAAATTCCGTATCTTAGGTGTATGATTATTGATGCTATTGTTACTAGGGCTTTGTATGTTGATTCTGGCCTCTCATACCTTATGATTAATTGTTCTGAATGATTTTATCCGTCCGAATAGCCTCTCTGCAGCGGGCCTCATCCTCCTGTACACCTCCACGTTGTATTGTCTAGGCCTCCTACCATTCCTGGGATTCACAGGTATGTTAGGCTCTATACCTATGGATTCTAAGCCCCTCCTTATGTTCTCCGTGTCGTATGCTGCATCGGCGTAGAGCTCCCTAGGCCTCCCAGACAAGCCATCGACGAGCTCCTGAAGCTTCTTAGAGTCATGCTCGTTCCCAGGCCCTATGATTATGCTTAGGGGCATGGAGTCCCTATCTACGCATACATGTATCTTAGTCCCCTTCCTATTCTTGAAGCCGTCGTACCCCACTACCTCTCCCCCTTTTTAGCCTCGACAGTCGAGCTATCTACAGAGACTATCCCATGCTCCCTAATGGATGCTAACGCCTTGAATATCCTATCCCATACCCCTTCATCCTGCCACTTCTTAAGCCTCTTCCAAGCAGTCTTGTATGAACCATACTCTAGGGGCATATCCATCCACCTACAGCCAGTGGTGAGGACATATAGTATACCGTTCAAGACCATCCTATCATCAGCCCTAGGCCAACCAACGCTAAACCTAGGAGTAAGAAAAGGCCTAATGATCTCCCACCCACCATCACTAATCACCCTAAACCTCATAATCCACCAAACTCAGAGGAGCCTTGAATAGTTTGGAGACGAGTTCTAGAATAGGCTTGTGGATGAACTAGGTGTGGGTGGTAACTTCGTTGCTATGGAGGCTCTGGCCGAGCTTATAACGTACCTAGATCCATCTAAGGGGTTCAGGAAGACTAGGAATCTACTGGGGCTGTTTAAACCGATTCGCGAGAGAAGGAAGATCTATAGCGGGCACTTGAGGCGTGTGTTGCAGAGGCTGACGGCTTCAGCAAACAACATCACAACACATCATCTTACCGCGAAAAAGGAGAAGGAGATCCTCTCAAGAGTCTGGAGGGTGTATAGGTAGGAAGCCCTTGGGAGGCTGGCCATGCCGGCGCAGGGATAAAGCCCGGAGGCCGGTGTGATCCCTCGATTAACGCGCACCCCATTGTCGGGTGCTGTGATGGGTATTTTAACGTCCGGCCTCCTCTAGGTTTTCCCAGATGCTGCACGGATGGCCAGCCAACCCCCTCCCCCCTTCTCTCCCTTTTCTAAGGAATATCATCGCTATCAGGTGTAGGCGGCTGGGACGCATCCTCATGAAGCCCGTCTCTCCATCCTCCAGGATAAATACCCTAGCCCCAGCCCTTCGGCAGGATGTGGAGTAATTTCTTTATATAGTCTCAAGCGAGTAGGGCCTCTGTGCTCAAGGTTAAGGCTGGACGGGTCTTGGGGCGCTGGGAGTGGGGGCAGCCCATGTGCGACGCATGTCTCCTAGAGATCGAGGAGGGCGTCGAGCTGCTCAAGTGCGAGAACTGCGGCGCCAACTTCCACCCCGACTGCTACACTAGCCTTAAGAACACCAAGGCGGTATGCCCTAAGTGTAAGGTGACGCTCGAATGAGTGGGGAAGGAGAGGGGGCGGACGTTGGCGCGGAAGAGGAAGAGGTGGTGGTTGACGCTATAGAGACCCCCCGTGGCCGCGTCCCCGAGTTTGACAGCACCTTCAAAGCACTCGAAAAGATCACTGCGCGTCTCCTCGAACAGGATGAAAAGATAGAGGCCCTGGCGAAGAAAGTGGCCTCTAGGCATGATCCACTCGAGAGCGCTGAGTTAAAAGAGCTTCTGTCAAATCTGAGGGAGGAGATCTCGCGCTTAGAGTCTAGGCTTGCCAGTATGGAGGAGATTCTTGCCGAGATAAATGAGAGGCTAAGCATACTAGATTACATGGCTGATATAGTTGAGAGATACGTCAAGCTCGAGAGGGACTAGGAGAGGCCCCTAAGTATCCCTCCCCGGAGCTCCTGCTTAATCCTCTCGAGCTCGCGCCGCTCCGACTCAAGCTTACTGATATCCTGGAGGAGCTGCGACCTTTTACGCTCCAGCCGCCTAACCTCTTCGGCCAGTTGTGAGAATTGCTTGTTATACTCCTCCATCATGGTTTTAGCTGATTCAAGCTTGGCTATCTCCTCCCTCTTCCTCTCCTCAAGTCTCACCAGCCTCTCGAGACGGGCCTCCCTAATCTTGAACTTTCTATCGAGCTCCTTCACAACCTTATCGATCTGCTGGGAGGCGGCTTGAAGGGTGGCCAGATAGGTCTCCTTCAGCTCCTTAATGCTGTTTTCCAGCTCAGTCTTCTTCTCCTCCAATGCAGCGACCTCGCTCTCAAAACCGCGTAGGGCGGCCTCCTTCTCCTCCACGCTCTCCTTAAGGGATGACAGCTCCTGCTTCAATATCTCGAGGTTCCGTCTCTCCTGCTCAAGCTCCTCTCTCTCCCGGATTATCGCGTTCCTAGCCCTCTCCAGCACATCCACCTGCTCCTTCTGAAACTCCAAGAGCCTGCTGAGCTCTGTCTGCTGCTCCTGAAAGATCGATAGGTAGGAGACAAGTGACTTAAGGACTGCGACTCCCTCGAGGAACCTGTCGACGAGGTAGTCCGGCTGAGTAGTGGCTAGGGCCTCGACCCGCTGGGAAAGCTTTTCAAGCGAAGACTTAATATCGCCCAACTCCGCGGCTCCGCTTTTCCGGACCTCCTCCGAGAGTCTAAGCTCGAGCTCCTCAAGCCGCTCCAATATATTCTTCAAGTTCATGTTAATGGCCTCGAGCTCCTCGGACCTGCGGCCTATTATTGACCCCATCTCTCTGTATCAACCTTCATTATTTGCATATAAATCTATCAATCGGTTCGCCCTGGAGGGCCCTTTCGGCGGGGTGTCGGAGGCGTACTTATGCGCGGGAACTCTTCGTGGAATTGACGGGTAAGGACCCTCCCTCGGAACTCACATCCATATAAACATGAAGGGGGAAAGAGTGGGGGAGGGGGTTGGCTGGCCATCCGTGCGGCATCTGGGAAACCCTAGAGGAGGCCGGACGTTAAAATACCCATCACAGCACCCGACAGTTGGGTGAGCGTTAAATCCTCAATCATACCGGCCTCTGGCCTTTATCTCTGCGCCCGCATGGCCAGCCTCCCAAGGGCTTCCTGCCTATACACCCTCCAGATTCTTGAGAGGATCTCCTTCATACTGTGTCTTTATCTCGTATGGCCACGCCATTATGTGGAACCTCTCTATCTGCTCCCTCTCTAGGACTATTGAGTTGAGTGGTGGTAGGTGGTAGATTCTCGGCGGTTTTTCTCCAGCAGTGGCCTCGTATATTAGCCACCTCAGCGTCTTGAGTGAGAGTATCATCCATGTCTTCAGCCTCCCATCATACTCGTTCTGCACAATAATGATTCCGTCCGGGGTCGGAGTAATGTTCAGAACCCTCTCCACTGCAACCTCGATCCCCGAATCAGTCACCACCATCTTCTCTCCCCATGTTTTCACCCGTTTCGGAGAAGAACCCCCCACCGGCCGCACATATAAAGAGTAGTGGCCCCAACAATCGGGCCACCATCAACATAGACCCACTATACTCAAGAGAACTACTGCCAAGATAAATAAAGACCTCAAAGAGACTAATACTACTAAGAGAAATCTACCACTCACCAACAAACATTAGGGGTTTGGAGAAGGAGATAGGTGTCATCAAGAAGGAGAAATCTAAACTAAAACACCTACTAGGCATAGAACACGGAAACATACCAATACAGTTGGACTTGTGGGGTAACGAGGTAATATTCAGGGGGAAGGACAAACAACACTACACGGATATCCAAGACCAGAAAAGAATCCTTAAAAGCTGGGCGTGCCGAGAAGTGTTGTGCAGCAGGGATATTACCTGATTCCTGGCGCGACCACCGTCGGGATAAAGGGTGTTGACGGTGTCGTACTTGGATCTGAAAAGCGTCTATCATACGGTAACTTCGTCGTCTCCAAGAATGCTAGGAAGATCTTCCAACTCACGCCTAACGCGGGCGTGGCGTGTGCGGGGCTCGTGTCGGACATGCAGGACATCATTAGGGAGGCAAAGGCCCTCATAAACCTCTACATCATAGAGGAGGGCCGTCTGCCAAAGATAAACACGGTCGCTAAGATAATCTCAAACTATCTGTTCGGAAGCAGGTTCTTCCCATATTTCACCGAGACAATAGTCGGAGGTGTTGACCCGCTCGGGCCGCACATTTATGTGCTCGACCCTCTAGGCTCCATTATTGAGGACGAGTTCGCGGCGGTGGGGAGTGGCGCCGAGATAGCTTCCGGCGTTCTTGAGACATGGTATAGGCCTGGGGCAAGTTTGGAGGAGCTGAGGGAGTTGGCGATCAAGGCCGTTAAGGCCGGTATGGCGAGGGACGCGGCCAGCGGGAACGGGATTGACATCCTCGTTTTAGGCCGTAACAACTATGCGAGGCTGGAGGCCGTCCCTGTTTAATCTCGAACCCGTTTAGCATCTCAGAATCGGGTAAAACTAATGAGGTGGTATAACGCCATAATATTGTAGGTTAGATGAGGCTAAACACACTACACATACGGCTTCTAGCCTATTTATATGAGCAGAAGGGCTTCAGCAACAGCGTTCACACAACAACCCCCATTCTCGCCCGATATCTAGGGACCTCGCAGCAGTCTGTCTCCCGAATTATGATTAATCTTGAGAAGGAGGGCCTGATAGAGAGAAGGATGGTGGGGCGAAACTGCTTCGTTAGGTTGACCAGCAAAGGGGTTAACGAGCTGTCCGAGCTTTACACGGAGCTTAAAAGGGTCCTAGATAGGCCCATCGAGGTCGTTCTAAACGGCCGGGTGTTCAGTGGGCTTGGAGAGGGGGCATACTATATCTCGCTGCCTTGGTATAAGAAGCAGATCCGCGAAAAGCTAGGATTCGACCCGTACCCAGGGACCCTCAACATCAACCTACTCTCGTGGGACGCGATCCAGAACAAGCGCCTCATATCCAGATACGCGGATATAATAATCGAGGGCTTCAGGGACCAGCATAGAAGTTATGGAGGGGCGCGCGCAATACTCGCCACATTCAACCAGAGCGACATCTGCGCGATCTTGTTTATCGAGAGAACACATTATGGCGAGAACGTGATAGAGGTGATCTCCCCAGTCTATTTGCGCGGAAAGTATGGATTATCAGACGGGGACAGGGTTGAGGTCAAAGTGTCTCTGCCGACCGCCCCTGTAAAGCAGGAAAGCGGTGTGACGACACAGCAGCGAGAGTAAGCAGCCCGTTCGCCGAACACTACCCATCAGCTCCGCCAGAATCTAGCAGAAGAATCCGCGCAATATTTCCGCCCTCACTCTCCTACCTAATGTATCTTTTTCCTTGTAGGATGGTGTTACTTGTGTGTGTAAAGGAGCTGTCGGCCTGTCGGGGGTCGGAATGCTATTTATTGAGGCGGTTTGGACGTGCTAATTGATGTCTGAAGCCTTCAGAAGGGCTGAGGAGTGGGTTAAGCAGCAGCTCATGCAGGGGATGGATCTGGCCTCTATCCAAGCTGGATTCCCAGGCTTCAAAGACGGCGCAATAAGCGTGAATAGGGTGATATTCGTTGACCCGCTCCTCTTGGGCTATTTCGACGAGAAACTCTCACTCAAAATCACTGAGGATGTCATCAGGGCTGTATGGAGGGTCGCGAAGCTACATGGGCTGAATGTTTACACTGCGTCCCAAGAAATCCGGATAGTTAAAGACGGGGTCCTTTATGGCGTAGTAAGGCAAAACGGATTCGCCGCCGGCAAACCCGCCCTCTTCGCGGACCTCGCATCCATGGTTTTTGGGATTGGGGGTGCACCATTGGCTAGGGTACCTGTTAAGGATAGCTGGCTTGGCTCCTTAGCAACCTTGATATCGGACAGAAAGGTTGTCGAGGCATTGTTTACTGTGATTCTCGTTGTTCTTCTTCCAACAACCCTGGCAGCCGCCTCCCTACTGATCACGCCCTCAATATTTCTCCCCGACATAGGCCGCGTCGCCGCGGTCCTGCTCCTACTATTGACCACGATCTATATAGCCAGGCGCTACATAGCCGAGAACATTAGGACGAAGTAGACGAGCTAGGCGCGCCGTCAGGGACGCTTAGGAAAGGTTGACCATCTCCTATTTTGACCTGTGCTCAGCCACGAGTCTCGTGAGTATCGTCACGGGAGCGTCGGTTTTTATCGAGGAAGGGTCGTAGTGGGTAGCCGAGGCTCTGTAGCCGATCTCGACGAGTTTTTCGAGAATCTCACCGGGCCTTGGAGGAGAGGTCTTAGCCCTCCTGGATAACTCGCTGATGGGGTAGGACCAGGGTATGTCTTGGAGTTCTTGGTCCAGTCTGCGAATCAAACTTAACACCTCACTATATGTGTCGTCGGACGCGAGCTCGGATGTTAGGATCCTCTGGATGATAGCACCGTCGGTCAGGGGCCCCAGCCAGATTGGACCGAGTGGAACGTTTTCGTGGCCACAGATGGAGCAGCTTCTGCTCCAATCATCTAGGCGTTCAAGTTTCATGGTGTTGAGGCAGCTTCTGCAGTGGGCGAGGTGTCCAGTCATCCTTGAGGCTGCGTAGGCTTTGCTTTTGCCGCGCTCAACCCTGAAAAAGACTCTTACGAAGTGCCTGTATGTAGCTGAGACAACGGGCGTAGCTGCGAGGCCTAGGCGGCTAGAGGCTCTGACGACAACACCTGCGAGTGCCCTTATGGCGACTTCTTTGAAGAAGACGGTCTTGCTTAGAGTTAGGCCGTATCTCCAGTATGCTGTCCTGCGTGAGGATCCCGAGAGTGCGGCCAGGTCTGTTGCCGAGACGCCCAAAAGGCCGTTCCTCTCCGTGGCCCTCAGGGCGGACTCTAGGAACCTGATCGGTGAACCAAAGGGGTCTATATCGACATAACTAGCCCTCCCCTCAAGCGCAAGCCGCGCCAACAGTAAGTTCGCATCACTGTGCTCCACCCTAAGCCTTTCAGAGAGACCATTTAGGCTCGCGTTGATGCGCGAAAGGGCTACAGCCCAGGGATTAATGTCTCCCGCGACCCCCTCTCGCGCCACATTAGTCTCAAGCAGCAGTCTTACGGCCCGAGCTCCGGCTCCGGCAAGGGGCTCGGCGAAGAAGCGGCAGCCGGCCCCTCTAAAATAAGCGTTTACCGCCAACACCGCTAAGTCCCTCGAGGCCTTCGAGGCTGGATTATAGAATGCGGGCATCTTGGAGGAGGCTGGCATTTCCTCGAATAATGGGACTAAAAGCTTCGCGGCACCCTCAACGACCATCTTAGTCTTGAATGGGATCTCTGAGGGGCCAGACATCAGTTCATCGAGCCTTCCCCAGTAATGCGGCAACTCTCTCGGCCGTCCGTATTGCTTCTCCCCTCCTAACAACGATCAGCTCCCCTACCACTTCTCTCACCGCCATAACCAAGGGATCTTTAGAGTAGTAGTGGAAAGTTAGGAGAGCCCGCTGAGCCTCGGAGAGGACCCGCCTAACCCTTGACCTAAAGCCATCGCTCAGAAGCTCCATAGGCCCCACCTCGTCGATCACAACCACCTCGCCCGCTTCAAGCGATCTATCAACGGTATCTGACAGAGCCCTCTCCAAGTTCTCCAAGTACACAACGTAGCGGCCGATCCTAGGCCCGCCATGCGCCTCAACCCTCGCCAGTGGTGTTACTCGACCGAGTCCGAGCTCGACTATGTCGAAGCCAATCCTGGCCGCCCCCTGCCGCACTTCCCTCGTCACAAATCCTCCCACAGGAATCCCATCCCTAGAGAGAAGCTCCGCCGCCCTCTGGGCAAGGGTTGTCTTCCCTGAGCCTGGCGGCCCAGTCACCCCCACTATGAGGCGTGCTAACCTCTCCTTTACGCGGTTTAACTCCTCGCTCTCCAACCCTACATATCTCTATACATGTCCTTGAATATCAAATCCTCTAGATCCCTGATTGGGACCCTGACCTGCTGGGCTGTGTCCCTATCCCTCACGGTCACGGTGCTATCTTGGAGCGTCTGGTAGTCGATTGTGACGCAGAGGTTTGCTCCCACCTCATCATACCTTGCGTATCTCCTTCCTATAGATCCACGGCTATCATACACCACGTAAAGGGGGAGCCTGCTGTTCCTCAAAAAACCATAAACTTCACGAGCTTTTGTCACGAGCTCCTCCTTATCCATGAGGGGCAGGATAGCGGCCTTTATGGGGGAGATGGGCCTAGGCATCCTAAGGACTGGCCAGTCCCGGGCCCCCTCGGTATACGCGAACTCAAGAATTGTGTAAAGTATCCTCTCAATGCCGAATGAGGGCTCAACAACGTGGGGCACGACCTTTCTGCCGTCGTAGTCTACGGTTAGATCCTCGCCCGAATGGGTCGAGTGCACGGTCAAGTCATAGTCGCGTCTATAAGCATTACCCACGATCTCCTTCCAACCGAAGGAGAATCCGACCTCCAGGTCGAAGTTGCCGCCGGAATAGTGGGGGGTCTCCTCGGGGAGAAGGTGTCTAAACCTCATACTCTCAGGCGGGATTCCGAGGGACTTGAAGAATCTAACCTCCTTCGCGAGGTAGTAGGCTAGGTAGCGGTTAGGCACAATCCCCTCCTCGTAGGCGTCGGTTGCCCTAATCACTATAGGCTCACTCCCACCCTTCAGCTGCTCCTCCCTAGTCAGGATCCGAATCTCTGTCCCCCCAATCTCTTGAAGTCCTGAGGGGCCTTGATCATCGCCGGGAGGTATGAAGACCTCTATTTCCATCTGGCTGAACTCCCTGAGCCTGATGATTGATTGGCGCGGTGATATCTCGTTTCTAAAGGATCTTCCTATCTGCGCCACCGCGAATGGCAGGCGGGCCCTCATTGCGTAGACTATCCTCTTGAAGCCTATGAAGATGTTTTGGGCTGTCTCGGGCCTCAGAAACGACGCCTCCTCGGCTCCGCCCACGGTTAGCCTGAACATTAGATTGTGAGGCTTTATCTCGGAAAGCTCCCCGCCGCAGTGAGGGCACCTTACTGCGAGCTGAGCCACAAGCGCAGCCAGTTCCTCAATTTGCTTCCCCTCGACTCTCACGCCCCTCACCTCCTCAATCAGTTGGTCAAGCCTGTAGATTCTCCTGCAGACAGAGCACTCCGCCTTGGGATCCGTGAACTTATCCGCATGTCCCGAGGCCTTGAGGACGCTGTAGGGGAGTATGAGTGCGCCGTCAATTAGATATACCTCGTATGAGTTTTCGCGTTTCACGAACTCGTCGATCCAGTAGTTCACCAAGTTCATCTTCATGAGGGCTCCTAACGGCCCGAGGTCATAGAAGCCGGCTGGTCCCCGGTAAATCTCGGCCGTGGGGTAGAATATGCCTCTTCTCAGGGCCAAGCTAGTAACTTTTTCGAATAGGCTCTCCGGCATCTCCCTCAAAAGAAAATACGCGGATAATATAGATGTCTAACCACGGAGAACCGCATGCCCATCCTCTACGACTCTAAGCGGCTTCATGATGTGAGCTCTGCGTTGCAAGATGGGCATCTATTTCCGAGATCTATCCATACATTCATGCAGTCCCTGTGGAATGTTGCCCCGCACCCCTTACAGGCCGCTAGCTCTCCGCTAGGAATAGTGTCGCCGCATATCAGGCAGTTCCCACCCGTAGGTGCCTGGCCGCTTGGCTGGCTCGGTATGTGCTGGGCTGTCTCAACCCTTGTTGTCTCCTCCCAGACCTCCGGGACCTGAACCTCCTGCCCCTCAACACCCCCCTCGCCTGGTCCGCGGGCCAAATCAAGCTCTTGCGTCGCCCACGAAGGAGGAGGCCTTAAATATACAGTGGACTTGGTCCTAATGCTGGCCACCGTCGCTAGAACCGCACTCCCGGTGATCGCCACGCCTGTTATGAGGGCTCCGAACATCCCGAACTCGGGTGTATATGAAAGCTGGAAGGAGGGTAGCTTGACTAGGTATGTGTATAGGGGGGAGAAGAGCGCGAGTCCTGCTGAGGTGAAGGAGAGTGTTGGAAGAACGACTCTTATCTTGGAGATCTCCCTAAGCGAGCTGGAGAGGATGCCCGCCACCCCCGCGGTGCCTCCTGCCACGAGAGATATTATGAGGGGCTCGCTGAAGGTGTAGCCTGAGATCAGGCTACGGCCAACGTTATCATAGTTTATCGAGAACCAGGTCAAGAGCAGGCTTAGCGAATGGATGGCCCCTAGAAACGATACCATGGCGCCTATCCTGCTGAACCTGGCCAAAGCCTCACTGACCTGAGTAATCATAGACAAACCCTATAGCATCTGCGCGATATATATTATTATGTTGCCCCAAGCTCTGACCGGGTACTCGAAGGCCGCGACCTCCCGCCCTAAAGCAGCATCGCCTAGCCCCAGCGCCGCGCCGGAACGAGCCAATCCACTCTCCTCACCTGTTCTAAGTTAGGTCGCAGTCTTTTATAACACTACGCGCGAAGGGGATTAATAGAGAGATCTTGGTCATTTGTTAGTCTGGTCTTGGGTATCCGTATATTGTTGTCTGTCTCTCCCTCTGAATATTACCTCGTTTCCCCATGGGTCTAGCTGTGTTGGTATGTTTCCGTGTTTTATGCGTAGTGTGTGTCTTGGTTTGGATTTCTCCTTCTTGATGAGGCTTATCTCCCTCTCTATTCCCTTAGTTCTGCTTGAGCATAGCTAGTCTGGGGTTGGTGATGGCCTGGTTATTGGGGCCACTACTCCTTATATGTGGGGCGGGTGGGGGGTTCCTATCTGAGCGTGTGATGGGGATGGGGTTGGTGGTGACTGATTGGGGATCGAGGTAGCGGTGGGGGAGGATTCTGAACATCACTCCGACACCCGGTGGAGTCATGGTTGTTCAGAACGAGTGTGATGGAAGGCTGAGGACTTGGATGATACCCTCCATCACGACGCTTAGGTGTCTGATATACGAGGCGACGGCTGGAGAAAGAGGACCGAGAATCTACCACCCAACACCACTCAACTCGATAGTCCTAGAGAGGGAACAGGTGGAGAGGCTCCACATAGTTGCGAGGCCATATGAGATAAAGACTGACGGAGAGGTGTAGGGATATTGAAGTTCTACGCAGATGTCCACAGGACTAAGAAGAATAGCGAGAGATACAGGATAACATACACGGTGGACGGAACGACTTTCAAACACGTAGACGGTTTCAACGAGATCCCGGCAAAGCCCGGAGACCAAATATTCATGGATACGTTGCCTGTCCAGCACACAGACGGCGTGATAGAACTACTAGGGAGGGGAGTGGGGGTCTATTATCTTAGGAGGCTTATGCTGATTGAGAAGATTCGCGGGGAGCTTAGGCTGCCGAAGAGCGCTAGGGGAGACATAAAGGCTCTGATGAAGATAGGAGAGAAGTGTTTTAGGAGGGTTACCGAGGACTTCCTAGTCATGAGGAGGATGATTCTGGCCTATAGGTCTCTATTGAAGACTCATCAACAATTACTCAACAAGTATAAGGCTTTCTCTGAGGCTGAGAGGGAGGTTCTGAAGCCAGCTATCTCATCCATAGAGAAGCAGATGGTGGAGATGGCAAAAAATAGTTGAGGAGGCTGGTAAGAGGTATGCGGCCTACAGCATGCTTCTTGGGGGCTGGGGATAAATGATGGTTTGGCTGGTAGGGAGGCCCTAGCAGAACTGTTGGTGTATGTTGATTTTGTTGATAGTTCTTTGAGGGTGTTGGAGAGGCTTTTAGGACTTTACAAACCGACTAGCTCGTCTAGGAAGGAGTATTGGAGGCTATATGATGGTAGGCTGCATCGGGCTGTCACTAGGCTGGCGATGACACACTATAGGGCAAAGCCGACAGGGAGGCAGTGCTGGGAGCTGGTGAAAAAGATCAAGCAACTAGTGGTGACCGTTCAGGCACCGGGATAGGCCCCCGGCAGCAAGAGGAAAAACCCCAGAACTATACGCACATTCCTTTTAATCCCGGTGTCTGGGGTTCCTAGACTCGCTGCCGAGGGAATATGACTAACCAACCCCTCCCCCACTCTTTCCTTCTTTCTACGCAATCACGCCATGACCCTCCTTCACAACTCAACACTAAAACTCACTCCATTTTAAATAGAGTAAAGTTTAAATTTTCTTGGTTTAATTGTATTCGTCCGCAATCCATTTTTGTTGGTGGGTTTTTATTTTTACTACTGTTTTGATTCTCGCCATTGTTGATAGTTTGTGTTTCTTTATAGTTGGATTAGGCTTAGGTATTTTTAAGTATTATTCCGCCACCATGCAAACTCTAACCATTAAATCCATACCGAAATAGCCAGATTTATTTAGTAGCAGCCACGACTCACTAACCAGATGTCTCAGCAGGAGATAAGGCTGATAGTACGTGTCCTGAACACCGACTTGGATGGAAGCAAAAAGGTGCCGTATTCGTTAGCTGGTATTAGGGGTGTTGGCATAAACTTCGGATACGCCGTGGCGCGTGCCATCGGCATAGACCCGGAGCTGAGGCTAGGTCAACTGTCGGATCAGCAAATCGCCCAGATAGAGGACTGTATAAGGAACCCGGCTAAATATGGTATACCCCAGTGGATGTACAACCGAAGAAACGACTTAGTGACCGGTAAAGATCTTCATCTCGTCGGCCCCGACCTAGAGCTTACGATCAGGGAGGATATCCAGAGGGAGATGAGGATAAGGTCGTGGCGCGGTGTCCGGCACTCGTTGGGCCTAAAAGTCAGGGGTCAGAGAACTAGGACAACGGGCAGAAAAGGTGGTCCTGTAGGTGTTACTAGGAGGGCGGCTGAGGAGGCTGCAAGGGAGAAGAAGTAGTCCGCCCCTTACTCAAGCTTCTTACGGGCCAACTCCGCCCCCCTAACGAGACTCCTATCCTTATTGTAAGCCACCTCCCATCTCCTTGTCCTCAAGCCACAGTCGTGGCACGCAACTATTTTAGATGGGTCACCGAGAGTCCGGGCCGCGTAAAGGAGCCTATCCATCACCAGCTCGGGGGGCTCGATGAAATCTGTATGTACGTCTGTGACCCCAACTGCGATCGCGAGGTCTGCCCCGTACTCCCTGAAGAGTCTAACCACGCTGTAACCTCTTCTCTCCTCGTCGCCCAAACCTCTCTTAACTGTGTCCCTATTTGCACACTCTATCGATAACTCGTGCGCCTTAGCCTCTAGTATGTGTGGGAAAAGTAGACGGTAATCGCTGTAACATATATGGATGGTGAAGCGGGCGTTAAGGCCTCTTACAATCTCGTTGAAGGCCTCAACGAGTAGTGGTACCTCGTGCGGCTTTGTGGTTGCGGCAGGCTCGTCTATCTGTATCCTCGTCGCGCCCAACTCGACGAGGGAGACCACGATGGGTCTAAGAACCTCACGCGCGAAGTCGAGGACCATCTCCCTCTTCGCGGATCTACGCGCCTCGGAGAGGCTTGCAAAGGCGAGGTACTTAGGCGCGTAATATTCGTCAAAGCTCCACTCCGCTAGAGTGTATGGTCCCGTGAGGGGAACCTTGACATCCCTTCTGGCGTGCTTCCTGACGAAGAGGAACTCCGATGTGTATGGGTTTGATTTTAGTCTGGGTCTAGACTTTACGGCCGCCTTGTTGTATGTTTCTGCGTCCCAGACCTTTACCTTTCCAACGAATTCTACGCCGTCAACGTATCTGAGAGCGTGCTCATACATCTCTATCCTTCTCTGCTCCCCGTCCCAGACTACGTCTAGGCCTGCAGTCTCGTGAAGCCTGATAGCATATAGTGCGGCCCAGTCTTGGAGCTCTTCCCGCGAATATGTGCCGCTTCTAAGACTCTGGACGAGGAGCTGGTAGTTCTCCACGCCAAGTAGTTCGCCCCAATACTCCGTCTCCGCTATCACAGCCTCATCTATCGTTTTGCGTAGGAATGGCGCCCTTAGTAAGCTTCCCACCTCCTGCGTCGGGAATAGCTTCAACTTAGGTCGCCCTCCCTCAGAGCCCTGAAGGCCTCGCCGAGCCTCTTAACCTTAGAGATTGACACGCCTCGGGGGAGAGCCTCCATGTCCGCGCTAGTGGTCAGGTGTAGGCTTCGCGCCTCGACGGTAGAGGCGGCGTCCAGTATTCTTTTGAGCTCCTCAATACTTTCGATATAGCTGTTTCTAGAGTCCATTGCACCCACCGCTAATGAGCCTTCAAATGAGTATTCTTTCAAGGCCTTAAGCTCGGTCAAGTAGGGATCCACGCCTACTATGTCGGCCCCCAAGTCCAGTATCCATGGAAAAGCTTTGGAGGCATCCGCGAACGGGATATGGAGCATAACCTTCTCCCCAAACCCCTTCCTCACGGTTCTGACCGACTCCTTAACTATCTCGATCTCGTCCTGACTAAGTGTCTTGAAAGCGATTGAGGGGGCCGTAAGCTGTAGTATAGCCGGCTGCCGCGGCGCGAGTGTCCTCAGCTCCTCTGAGAAGATCGCCGCCAAGTCTAGGATTGCCTCCTCCGGACTGCGGTAGGCTTGGTCGTCTGAGAGGCTGTAGAAGGTGTAGGGCTCGGGGAGTACGAGTTTCCAGGCCAAGCCGTCGAGCAGCTCCGTGAAGAGGTATTTCGGGAGGATGGGGGCTGTACGCTCCAGCTTAGCGACTATAACGGGCTTTCTGTAGAAAAGGTTGTTGTCGAACCACCTAGTCAATGGACCTGGCCTGAGGCCACCAACTGAGTCGGTGAAGGGTCTCAGGAGGTCGTGCCACAGCAATTGGCCCTCTACAGCAAATGTTATGCCGCTCTTTAGCTGGATACTTATCGTCTCATGCGTTTCTTCCTGAGCTAGTTTTCTAAGAGAGTCGGGGGATTCTCGGCCTGCAGCTAGTCTCCTGTAGGAGGCTATGAGTGTTTCCGATCTGGGCATGAGGCCTGCTACATGGCTTCCCTCCAGCTGCATCGCTATCCACATTCTCCAGCGCAGCGGCTATAAAACCATCCCTCGAAGTAGCGCCACTATAACAGCAGGGTGCTAACACTCTTATGTAACCATACGTATTGAGGTGTAGTTAAGCGATGCTCGGGGCAGATCGAGATATTAAGGGGTTTCTCGCCAAGTGTAAGGAGGCAGCCGAGTACATTTACAGCGAGGCATCAGTCGGGCGCGAGATTCTCGTTATCGGACATAACGACGCTGACGGATTATCATCAATCGGGATAGTAGCGGGCACGCTAGTCGATTTAGGTGCAAAGGTTACGGCTAGGAGCGTGTTCAGGCTGGACGATCTGGTTGCAACAGTTCCACAAGGCTACAAGGGTCTCGTAATAATAGTGGATATGGGTGGAGGGAGTATCGGCGAATTGGAGTCGAAGATACGGGACTGCCACGTAGTCATACTTGACCATCATCATCCCGATAAAACGGAGGTCCCGTCCGACTGGACACACGTGAATCCACACTTATACGGTATTTCTGGAGACTGGGAGGTAAGTGCCTCCGGTGTCTGCCATCTCGTGACGAGGGAGATCCTCAAGGGCAACTCAAAATTTGCAGCTATAGCGGTGATCGGCGCGTTGGGCGACCTCCAGGACCGCGGCGAGAAAAGAAGACTCTTGAGCCTCAACGAAGAGATCGTGAAGGAGGCTCAGGAAAGGTCTCTACTGTCGGTGTCGGAGGACTTCGTGTTTCAGGGCCGCACCTTCAGGCCCATACACCAGGCAATAGCCTCAACCCACACCCCATATATCCCGGGCTTATCCGGAGACGAGGCCGCCTGCCTAGCCCTCCTCGCGGAGGCGGGGATCGAGGTCAGAGAGGGAGATAGGTGGAGAACACTGTCAGACCTAAGCGACGAGGAGAAGTCGAAGCTCTACAATGCCATCGTCGCCCACTTGGCGAGGCAGGGATATCCGACCGAGATCGCGCGCGACTTGATCGCAACAGTCTATGAGCTAGTGAGGGAGGATAGATCCTCGGGCCTTAGAGATGCTAGAGAGTTTTCTCAGCTTCTCAACGCCTGTGGGAAGACTAACAAGGCCTGGCTAGGAATCGGGGTCGCGATGGGCTATAGGAGTTGGCTGGTCCTCGAGGCACATGAAGTCCTAGAGCAGTACAGGTCCTCCCTCAAGAGGGGCCTCGAGATAGCGATGAAGAATAAGGAGATGATGCACCACATAGTGATCGTGAGGGTGAGCGACGAGGTAGATGTGCGGCAGGTCAGCTCGATAGCGAGCATACTCTCCAACTCACAGCTCGTCTCGCGAGAGCGGCCAATCCTCGTTGTAGGACAGGAGGGGGGGATGATCAAAGTTTCGGCGCGTGCCTCGCCCTCGCTCGTAGAGATGGGGATGGATATGGGTGAGATAATGAGAGAGGCTGCGTCAAAGTTCGCCGGCCGGGGGGGCGGTCACAAGATCGCGGCGGGTGCAGAGATCCCTGCGGATAGGCTGACGCTCTTCCTCCTAGAGGTCGATAGGCTCGTTGGAGACCAGCTTAGGAGATTTTCCAACCATTAGGGCCACTTGAAACAGGACCTAATGATTGTAGGTATATTCCTTAAAAGCTTGGCCTATACCAATCCTAGCGTAGGTGTCAAGCAATGATGCTAAGCATGGTACTGATTTTGGTGGTTGTGGTTCTTACGTCTTCACTAGGCCTCTACATCCTCGCAGGCAGAAACTCGCAAGCTGGGACCCCCTCGTGGTGTGAGGGAGGAGTGCTGCTGCAGGAGGTAAAAAACTATATCCCGGGTGGAATGTGTTGGTGGCCACCCGCTTGCCCCACGGTTACACACTACAATGTGTGATACCATACGCGCCACCGATGATCTTTATGGTCTACTGGAACAGAGGCCCATCCGACCCACCCACTCCGCATGAACACGAATACATAGTGGGCTGGCCATGGGAGGGGGCCATCACTGTATCAATTGAGCGAGTACAGCTAGAGAACGAGACAGAGGCCATTCTCACGGAATATGAGAATTTAGTTAAAGAGCGGCCGGATCGGCAGTTTTTCTTGATCAATATAGACGGTATACTTGCGATAGGCAAGGAACCCTGTGCCGACTGCGTGATAATGACAGACTTCATGTCTAATGGCACAGTAAGTTACTAGACGTTTCGCAACCCTCAGTAGAATAGATTTCTACAGAGATGGCTTCAGATACACTATCACTGCAAACATGCCCCTAAGCGAAATCATTGAAGTAGCACGTTCAATGACGACTTCATGGTAAATGCTCATAAATGGCGAGAAGTAACGATCACGGCATATAGCACCTCCCCTTGGATTAGCAACTCTCAAGCACCTCGCATTTCCGTCTCACCAGCTATTTCTATTGATAGGATGGGCTGCTCCTTGTAGACGCCCACTGTCCTGCCAGACAGGCCTAAGTGTCTGAACTCGACTGGTGCTGCCCATATCTCCTCAAGTAAAGCGGAGAGGTGACAGGTTTAAATAAGCTGGGAGCGCAGACAACCCTGGACGACAACTTATGAGGCACGAGGCGCTACTCGAGATAAGGCTGTGCAGCCCCGAGGAGGCCCGCATATTCGACCTCTCCTTACAACCCGACAACACGCCCCTCCCCCCAGGCCTCGCCATCAAGGTCGTGCGCCAAGCTGAGAAGATTACGTATGAGGTGGCCTGCTCAGACAGGCCTTTAGAGACACTCCTCTCGACGCTTGACGATATCCTGAGTGCCCTGATACAGGTTGAACGTGTAGCTTGCGGAAAAGGTTAATACTAGATCATCCAAGAGTTAGAGTTCAAAATTAAATGGCGTCGATTATGTGCTGAGTTTTGGGTATCCGTATAGTGTCGGTTTGTCCTTTTCTCCTGAATATTACTTAGTTGCCCCATGAATCCAATTGTATTGGGATGTTTCCTTGTTCTATGCCTAGTAGGTGTTTTAGTTTAGGTTTCTTCTTTTTAATGACGCCTATCTCTCTAAGCCCTTATGCTTGATAATGTGTGGTAGACTTCTCTGGGCAGTATTAGTCCCTTGAAGCGTTATGTGTCCTTTGATGGTTGGCCACTATTTTCTGCCTGGCGTCTAGATGCTTATGTAACGTTTCTAGTGTCGTTCTGTATAGTTGTTGGATGAAGACTGGGCCGACACGCCTGGGCACAAAGGGGCCGTGGCCGTGTTTGCGTCCCGTCCGATGCTGGACGGTCCCCGAGAGGAGTGGAGATGCTCCCTACGCCTGCTGGCGCAGCCGGGGGGTCCTCCCCGCCCGACGGAGAAAAGACCGAGAAGGCTGGAGCGGCCGGTTTTTTACACCTGTCACCCCTATGAGATAATCTTCTTATAAGGGTGATGTGGCCTTAGAGTTACACCTTCCGGCCTTCTGGGCCTCTCTAGTGTCTGGCTGGGGAAATCCAACCCCTACCCCTCTCTTTCCCCTTTTCAAAATCACTTTAAGCGTCATAACTCTAACTTAAAAAATCGGTGATGAGGGGAAAGTTATTTCTGAAAATAGGATAGCCCTGAACCTGGCGAGATTAGGAAATGGTTCTGGCAAGCTGTAGCTCACGGCGCTGAAAAAGTTCTTTTCTTTCGGTGGAGAACTTATCATAGTGGGAAGGAACAATTCTGGCATGGTATATTAGGCCATAACGGGCTTGAAAACCGACGACTCAGAGAAATAAAATGCTTTGTGGTTTAATTGTTAAATCCTGTATGTGTTTGTTCTCTTTTTATGTATTAGAGGGGCGTTGATGAGAGGCTTATTAGGGGTGGGAAGCTCCTCCTAATCCTCGACTTCCGTGAGAGCTAAGATCCTGAGTTGAACGTTTAAAATTGTTGTAATGTTGGTGGGCGGTACAGGATTACTTATATGTATTATGTTTCGGGCTGTGGTGAGGCATCTTTTCTCCTCGTAGACATAAAGAGCGAAGCCTAAGTAAAAGTTAACACGAGTTCCAGGGCTTATCCAAAGGCTTATGGATAATGGCATTCATCTTTACGATGTGGAATGGTAAAATGGTGCTGGGCAACCACCCCTACGTTGTCTTCATAATAGAGTTGCTTGCGGCGGAGTGATGCAGCGTTGAGATAAATCACAAGTACCACCTCGCAGGCATACACGTATGAGGCCTAAAATTGGCAAATAAATCCTACAACTCCTTTATATCTCTGAGGCATGAATTCTCAGATCAGAGAGCAGGCTGAATGGGCATAAAGATAGCTATGAATAGAAGCTTCATGAGTATGGGAAAGAAGGGGGGAGGGGTTGGACTTCTCCAACCAGACATTGGAGAGACCCAGAAGGCCGGAAGGAAGTGTAGGAAGACCACGCCACTCTATTGGCGGGAACCTTCCCCTGACCGCTCCGGCCCTCTGGGTCTTTTCTCCGTCAGGCTGGAGCCTGTCCGGCCCCCTGGGCCTCCATCGCTAGTCTTCTGATGTCTCTGAGGATTCTTTTCGCCACGCGTAGGGTTGCCTGCCAATGCTTCTTACCCCTCCGACGACAGTTCTCATATACTGCTAGATACCTCTGATTTCTATGTGTGATTGTTGCGTATGCCAATCGTATCAGTAGTTGGCTCCGTAATCCTCTAC
>Ga0187840_10000035_pt1 | contig 24938 bp, 25 predicted proteins | sample OCT_B_HostDNA_FD_136652 | JGI IMG/M metagenome (GOLD analysis project Ga0187840, IMG submission 136652) | Extremophilic microbial mat communities from Yellowstone National Park, Wyoming, USA - OCT_B_HostDNA | ecosystem: Environmental > Aquatic > Thermal springs > Hot (42-90C) | place: USA...
GGGGGGAGAGGACGTCCAGGGTGAAGTAGGGGGAGAGCCTCGAGCCCCCCTCCCCGTCCAGCCGGTCCCGGGCCTCGGCGTAGCGGCCGAGCTTCTCCTCCAAGAAGGCCTGGAGCCGGCCGAGGGCCGCCCCTTCCCCGGGTTCGGGAAGGGGCACGTCGGGGGTTTCTCTGGGGATTTCCCCCTCCTCCGGGGCCTTGGGCAGGGCCTCGGGGGCGGGCAGGGGAGGGTCCACCCCTTGGAAGTTCCGCCGGAAAGGGGTGTAGACCCGGTAGGCCCGGGGGAGGTCGGGGGGGATGAGGTGGGGGGCGGGGAGGAGGTGGAGGGGAACGCCTAGGGCCTCCCGCACCCGCTCGTCCCGGTAGCGGCCGTAGGGGGTGTAGCTCCTTAGGGCGTAGACCGCCTGCACCCGGAGCGCCCTCGCCGCCTCGGGCACCTTCTCCCAGGGGAGGCCTTCCAGGACCCAAAGGGCCCCGCCCCGCCTCCGGTAGGCCTCCCGCAGGGCCCGGACGTTTTCCAAAAACCAGGCCCGGCGCCGGGGAGTGGTCTTGAGGTTGTTGGGGTCCAGGACCACCAGGCCCACCACGGGGCCCTGCCCGAGGGCCTCGAGGAGGGCCGGGTGGTCGTGCAGGCGGAGGTCCGCCCGGTGCCAGACGAGGCGCATCACTCCGCCATCCGGGCCAGGCGGTAGGCCCGGGGGATGAGCCAAAGCCTTTCCCAGGGCTTCAGGTGGGCGCGCTGGCCCAGGTTCTCGTAGCCCATGAGCCTGAGCTTGTCCAAAATCCCCTGGTACTGGAGGGCGGCGAGGGCGATGGCCGCCTTGCCCACCCGGAGCCGGGGGATGCCCTTTAGCCCCTCCCGGTAAAGGGAGCGGGCCCGGGCCTCGAGGTGGGCCATGATGGCCCGGTAGCCCGGCGTGGCCCTTCCGGCGTGGAGGTCTTCCACCCGCACCCCATACTGGTCCAAAAGCGCCTCGGGCAGGTAGATCCGGTTCCGCAAGAGGTCCTCCCCCACGTCCCGGAGGATGTTGGTGAGCTGCATGGCCTGCCCCAAGGCGATGGCCTCCTCCTCGGTCCTTTCCCCTCCCGCCACCGCCACCATCATCCGCCCCACGGTGCCCCCCACCTGGTAGCAGTAGCGGAGGAGTTCCGCCTCCGTTTTCAGGCGTACGGGGCCCAGGTCCGTGAGGAAGCCGTCCCGCATATGGCGGAAAGCCTCAAAGGGTATATCCCACCGCTCCAGGGCCCAGGCGAGGCCCACCTCCCACGCCGCCTTGGGCCGCCCCTCGTAGGCCCGTTCCACCCCATCCCACCAGGCGGAAAGGGCCTCCCACCCGCCCCCGGGGCCATCCACCGCCTCGTCCCCCAGGCGGCAGGCGGTGTAGACGGCCCAGGCCCCCTTCCGCTCCACCGGGGGGAAGAGGAGGCTTCCCAAGTAAAAGGTGGAGGAATGGATACGGACGAGGCTCCCCAGGCGTTTCCAATCGGGTTCCATACTGCCCTCTTTTGCATCCTAGTTTAAGGCGGATTGGAGACTTTTGTCCCTACCACACTCCTGGGGGAGGGCGGGCCCTTTCCCTTGAGGCTTCAGGCCCTTCCGCCCCAGGGAGCCTTGGGGGAAGGGTGCCGGGGAGGGCCCGCCGCAAGGCATCCCCGCCATTATACACATGCTTGACAAAAGCTAGACGCCCTGCTACCCTAAGGGCATGACCCGAAGCGGGGCGTACACCATCGCCGAGGTGGAGGCCCTCACCGGCCTTTCGGCCCACGTCCTCCGCCAGTGGGAGCGCCGCTACGGCTTTCCCCGGCCCGAGCGCACCCCCGGAGGGCACCGCCTCTACGGGGAAGAGGAGGTGGAGCTCCTAAAGCGGGTCCGCCGCCTCCTGGAGGAGGGAGCTACCCCGCAGGCGGCCATCCGGCGGGTGCTTTCGGTAACGCCCAAGGCGGAGGGCTTGGCCGAGGAGACCAAAAGAGCTCTCCTCGCCGCTGACCTGGCGCAGGCGGAGGGCCTTTTCCGGAGGGCGGTGCGCCTCCTTGGGCCAGAAGGGGCGGCCCGGGAGGTGGTCCTGCCGGTCCTACGGGAGTTGGGCGAGGCCTGGCACCGGGGGGAGGTGTCCGTGGCCCAGGAGCACCTGGCCTCCACCTTCCTCCGGGCGCGGCTCCAGGAGCTTTTGGACCTCACCGGCCAGCCCAGGGGCGCCCCCATCCTGGTCACCACGCCCCCTGGGGAGCGGCACGAGATCGGGGCCATGCTGGCCGCCTACCACCTCCGCCGCCAGGGCCTGCCCGCCCTCTACCTGGGGCCCGATACCCCTCTACCCGACCTCAAGGCCCTGGCCCAGGGGCTTGGGGCCCAAGGGGTGGTGCTCTCCGTCCTCATGGCGGAAAGCCTAAAGGCCCTGCCCGACGGGGCCCTGCACGGCCTCGCCCCCCGGGTGGTCCTGGGCGGCGCCGGGGCCACGGCGGAAGAGGCCAGGCGGCTTGGGGCGCTCTATGTGGAAGACCTGGGGAAACTCCCCCAGGTGTTTTGGGAGGAGGCAGCATGAAGCGGATTGGACGCAAGCAGGTCATCTACCTGGCGGGGGACCCCGCCCACACCCTCTACCGGCTGGAGTCGGGCTTGGTGCGCATCGTGGAGCTCCTTCCCGACGGGCGTACCCTGACCCTTCGGCACGTGCTCCCCGGGGACTACTTCGGGGAGGAGGCCTTGGAGGGCAAGCGCCACCGCTACGCCGCCGAGGCCATGACGGAGGCGGTGGTGCAGGGGTTTGACCCCAAGGCCATGGACCACCAGGCCCTCCACCAGGTGGCCCGCAACCTGGCGCGGCAGATGCGGCGGGTGTTGGCCTACGAGACCCACCTGCAGACTGGGGAGCTTCGGGCCAGGATTGCCCGCTACCTCCTCTTCCTGGCGGACACCCCCGCCTCCTTCCGGGATGAGGAAGGGCTCTACGTGACCGTCTCCCACGAGGAGATCGCCGATGCCACCGCCTCCACCCGGGAATCGGTGTCCAAGCTCCTTTCCGACATGCGCCGGGAAGGGCTGATCGCCACCGCCTACCGCAAGGTTTACCTCTTGGACCTGGGGGCCCTCGAGGCCGAGGCCCAAGGCGCCTTGGAAGCGGCCTAAGGTGCGGGTTTTTGTCGTCGGCGGTACGGGTTTCGTGGGGCGGTACCTGGTGCGCCGCCTCCTGGAGGGTGGCCACACCCCCATCGTCCTGGCCCGGAGCGGCCACCACCTCCCCCAGGGGGCAGCCTTCGTGGAGGGGGACATCACCCGGGAGGTGCCGGACCTGAAGGGGGTGGAGGCCGCCATCTACCTGGCGGGCATCATCCGGGAGCGGGGCCAAAGCTTCCAGGCGGTGCACGTGGAGGGGGTGAAAAACCTCCTTACCGCCCTGCGCGAGGCCGGTGTGGAGCGGCTCCTCCACATGTCCGCCCTGGGGGCCCGGCGGGGCACGGGGAGCCGCTACTACGAGACCAAGGCGGAGGCGGAGGAGCTCGTGCGGCGAAGCGGCCTCAAGTGGACCATCTTCCGCCCAAGCCTCATCTTCGGCCCGGGGGACGAGTTCTTCGGGAAGATCCTCCGGGGCCTCGTGTGCGCCCCCTTGCCCTTCGTGCCCCTCATCGGGGACGGGCGGTTTCCCTTCCGCCCCGTGTACGTGGGGGACGTGGCGGAGGCTTTCGCCCGGGCCCTCGAGGGGAACGTCCTGGGCACCTTTGACCTGGTGGGGCCCAAGGAGTACACCTTCCGGGAGCTTTTGGAGCTCGTCATGGCCACGGTAGGCCGTAAAAAGCCCTTTCTGCCCATCCCCTTGCCCCTCATGGACCTCCTGGTGCCCCTCCTTTCCCCCTTGCCCTTCGCCCCCATCACCCGCGACCAGTACCTCATGCTCAAAGAGGGCAACACCGCACCCCTGCCCCAGGCGCTAAAGGACCTCCTGCCCACCCTGACGCCCCTGGAGGAGGTCCTGCCCAGCTACTTGGCCTGTTCCCCAAACCCCACCAGGGCCTAGGGCCGCAAGGGGCCTTTACGCCCGGTGGAAGCGGTGGAGCGCCACGGCGAGGGCGGCCCCAAGGACCGGCCCAAGGGCCGGTACCCAGGCGTAGGGGCTTGCCGCCCCCTCCACGCCGAGGAGCCAGGCGAGGAGCCTGGGGGAGAGGTCCCGGGCGGGGTTTAGGGCGAAGCCCCCGGGACCCCCGAGCCCATAGCCCACCGCCGCCACGGTGAGGGCGAGCCAGAGGGGAAGGAACCTCCCGTCCCGCCCGGCGAAGAGGATGACCGCCATGAGGGCGAAGGTGCCGAGCACCTCCGCTACCATGGGCCCCCAAAAGCCGTAGAGGGCCTCGGGGGCGGTGCGCAGGAAGCCTGGCCCCGTGCTGAAGACGTTGGGCAGGCCTTGGGCTAAAAGGCCCTCCCGGTAAGCCAGGTAGGCCCCCAGGGCGCCCAAAAACCCGCCCATAAACTGCCCAAATAGGTAAAGGGGCACGAGGCGCCAAGGGAAGAAGCCCCCCAGGGCCAGGCCCAGGGTCACGGCCGGGTTCAGGTGGGCCCCGGAGAGCGCCCGGCTCACCAAGACGCCCACCAACACGGCAAGCCCCGAGCCCAGGGCGAGGGTATCGTACCCGTAGGCCCCAGGGGTCAGCCGGGGCCCCAGCACGGCGTTGGCGGCGCTGCCCACGGTGAGGAGCACCAGGAGGAAGGTGCCCAGCAACTCGCCCAAGAAGGCCCTTTGCCGCTGGTTTTGGTCTACCATGGACACCTCCAGTCCTCCCTTGCCTAGCCCCCTGGGTGGGGAGGGGTTGTGGGGGAGAAGCGCAGGAGGGGTTCTATCCGCATCCTAACCCGCTCCCCGGGGTTTCCCTCCCAACGGATCCAGGCCTCCCCCGCGGGCAGGCGCACCCGGCAGAGGACCTCCCCTCGCAGGTCCCGGCGTTCCAGCACCACACCCTCCCAATCCCCACCTGGGCGCACCCATTCGTGGCGGAAGGCGAGGACCACCCCTTCCGCGGTGAGGAGGTTAGCCCGTCCGAAGGCGAGGAAGGCCTCCAGGGAGTTGGGGTGCTGGTAGACCTCCTGGGGGCTGCCCACCTGAAGGAGCCGGCCCCTGGCCAACACCCCTACGCGGTCAGCCAGGAGCATGGCCTCTTCCGGGTCGTGGGTGACGAGGATGGCGGTGATCCCCGTCTCCTTGAGGAGGGTGCGGACCTCGAGGCGTAGCCCCTCCCGAAGGACCGGGTCCAGGGCGCTGTAGGGCTCGTCCAGGAGGATAACCCGAGGCTTGCGGGCGAGGGCCCGGGCCAGGGCTACCCGTTGCCGCTGTCCCCCCGAGAGCTGGTGGGGCCGTTTGTGGGCGTGTTCCAAGAGGCCCACCCGCTCAAGAAGGGCCAGGGCCTCCTTGGGATCTGGCTTGGGCATCACCAGGAGGAGGTGTTCCAGGGCGGTGAGGTGGGGCCATAGCCCCTGGTCCTGGAACACGTAGGCCAGTTGGCGCCCCTCTGGGGGCAGCCGGGTCACATCCCTTCCCCCAATCCACACGCGTCCCCGGTCCGGCGGGATGAGGCCCGCCGCCAAGTTCAGGAGGGTGGACTTGCCGCTCCCCGAGGCCCCTAGGAGTATGAACACCTCCCCTTCCCGCACCTCGAGGTCCACTCCCTCCACGCCCCCGCCCGTGGGGAAGCGCTTGTACACCCCCTCAAGCTTCACCATCTCGGCCTCCCCAGAAGACCTAAAGCGGCGAGGGCAAGGAGGAGGAGGCCTAGGCTCGCCGCTTCCCGGTAGAGCCCGCCGTTAAGGGCGGAGAGTACCGCCACCCCCACCGTTTCCGCCCCCGGGGCATAGAGGAGGGAGGAGAGCGTGATTTCGGAGACGGCCAGGGGAAAGATGAGGAAGGCCCCGGCGAAGGCGGAGGGGAGCAGGAGGGGGTAGCCCACCCGAGCCCAAGCCTTTGGTAGGGAGAGCCCGTGCACCCGCCCGGCGAGGACCATCTCCTCCACCTTTACCCCGCCCTCCACAGCCCGGAGGGCCAGGCTGGCGAAGTTCCAAAGGTAAGCGAGGAGGAGCAGGGCCGGGGTGGCGTAGAGGCGTGTGGGGGCCAGGAGGAGGATGAGCCCGATCCCGAGGAGGGTGCCGGGAAGCAGGTAGGCGAGGTCTAGGCTTTGCCGCAGGCTTCTCATGGTGTGGGGAAAGGGACGGACAACAAGGGCAAGGGCGAGGAGGACTCCCGTGGTCAACAGGGCGAGGAGCAGGGAGTGGAGGAGTCCCTGGCGGACGAGGGGGAGTTCCCAGGCGCGGGCAAAGGCGGGGTCCCAAGCCCCGGTGTAGGGGTTGAGGAGGGCTTCCCGCAGCAGGCCAAAGAGGCTAAGGCCGAGGGCAAAGAGGCTGTAGGTGGCGAAGAGGAGGCGGAAGCCCCCCCGTCTCCCCTCGGGGAGGGCCGGGGGGGCCTCTAGGAGGGCTGGGCGGGCAAGGAGGATGGCGGGGAGGGCCAGAAGCCCGAGCCAGAGCCCAAGGGCGGCGGCTTCCCCAATGGGGTCCTGGGCCAAGGGGCTTGTCAGCCGGGCATAGGCCAGGGTGGGGAGGGTGTAGACCCGCTCGGGCAAGCCTAGGACTGCCGGCACGCCGAAGTTACCCAGAAGGGCCAGGTAGAGCGCGCCCCCCGTCACGAGGAGGGAGGGCAGGAGGGGAGGTAGGAAGGCGTAAAGGCGCTTCCAGCCCTTCAGCCCGTGGACCCTGGCCGCTTGCAGCAGGGGTAGGGCGGCCTGGACCTGGGGCTTGAGGAGGAGGTAGGCCAAGGGCGCGTAGTGCAGCGTCCAGGCGAGCAGGATGCCTGGCACCCCATACGCCTTTAGTCCCAACTCCTGAAGGGTGAAGAGGAGGCCCATCCCGGTGACGAACGGGGGGACCAGATAGGAGAGGAGAAACACCCCTTCCCAGAGGCGGCTTACGCCACCCATCAAGGCCAGGTAGGCCAGCGCGAGACCCAAACCAAGGGCTAGGAGGGTTCCAGACGCGGCGAGTCCCAGGCTAAGGACTACCACGTCTAGGTCTTTGGGGGGAAGGAGATGGGGGAGGCCTCGGGGGAGGAGGGCGAGTAAGGGCGAGGTACCGAGGAGGGCGAGGGCGAAGGGGATGAGGGGATAGAGACGCCGGAGGAAGGTCATCTCCGCAGGCCAAAAAGGGCATTGAAGCGCTCTAGAACCTCCCGGCTAGCCTCTGGCCCGCGGATGCTGGCCAGGCGTTGGGGGCTTCCTTTTGGAACGGGAGAACCGGGGATGACGGGGTAGTAACCCCTTTCGGAAAAGATCCGCTGGCCGCCTTCCGAGAGGAGGAAGCGGAGAAATTTTTCTGCCAAGTCTGGTCTGGGGCTTCACGTGGGGATGCCCACGGGGGTAGGGGCGTAAACCGCTCCATCCTTGGGATATACGAGGGTTAGGGGAGCCCTCGCCGCCAGGAGCTTTTGGACCCCGTAATCGTTTGTGATGGCGAGTCCGTATTCACCCCGGGCTAGCTTTTGTTGAAGCACGGGATTTGGGGCTTCTATGGCCAAGCCGTTCGCCTTGAGCCCTTGCCAGAAGGGAAATCCGTAGCGCTCCGTGAGATGCCCTAACGCCACGGGGGCGGGCCAGTGGGGATCCGCCATGACCACTAGGTCCCTATAGGCCGGCCGGGTAAGGTCCGCCCAGGTGGTGGGGGGTGTGGGGACCTTTTTGGGATTCACGGCGATGATGATGTGGAGGAGGCGTACCTCGTAGTAGTAACCTCCCTCGTAGACGTACTGGGGGGGCAAGGAGGGGAAGGTTGGGGCCACGCGCCGCAGGAGGCCCCTTTGCCGGAGTTCGTGGAAAAGCCCTTTGCCAACACTCCAGATGAGGTCCGGTTGGGGATTGCCCGCTTCCAGTTCAGCACGGATTTTGGCCGCCACTTCCCCTGCTCCCGAGCGAAACACCCGCACCTCCACCTGGGGATAGATTTGGTTAAAACCTCGGACGATGGCCTGGACATCGGGCAGTTGGGCACCGGAGACGTAGAGGGTTAGCGTTCCCGCATCCTGGCACCAGGCTAGGGGTAAGGTAAGGAATGCCAGGAAGGCCAAAGGCAAGCGGAAACCACGGATCATACCCTTCATCTCCTTAGGCCGAAGAGGGCGTTGAACCTCCCCAGGGTTTCCTGGTCCGCGAACCGGGCCCGAACGGCCACAACCTTCTCCGGGGCACCCTTCGGCTTAGGGGCTTGGGGCATGACCGGATAGTAGCCCCTCTCGGCGAAGATGGTCTGGGCCTTGGGTGAAAGGAGGAAGCGTAGGAAGCGTTCGGCGAGCTGTGGGTTGCGGCTCCACGTGGGGATGGCCAGGGGCGTGGGCACCAGGATAGCCCCGTCCCGCGGGTAGACGGTGACCAGGGGGGCTCCCTTGGCCGCTTCCTGCCGTACCCCAAAGTCCGTGGTGAGGGCAAGCGAATATTCTCCCCGGGCGAGCTTTTGCTGGAGGACGGGGTTGGACTGCTCTATGCGCAGGCCTTGTTCCCGCATCCTTTCCCAAAAGGCCAGCCCAAAACGGGAGGCAAGGGTCCCCACCGTGGCCAAGGCGGCGCCCGAGAAGTTGGGGTCAGGCATGGCCATTAGGCCCCGGTAGGCGGGTTGGAGGAGGTCCTGCCAGCTCTTGGGAGGGGTGGGCAGGCGCTCAAGGTTCACCGCAAGCACGTTGTAGAGCAGGCGCACCTCGTAGTAGAGCCCGCCCCCGGGGGCGTACTCCACCGGGTACCCGGGGACTGTGGGAGGTACTCGGCGGAGTAACCCCTTCCCCGCCAACTCCTTGAGGAAGTCCTCGTTGGCAAACCAGAGGATGTCCGCTTGGGGGTTGCCCGCCTCCAGTTCGGTCCTCACCTTGGCCACCACTTCGCCGGTGCCTGAGCGGAAAACGCGCACCTGCACCCCTGGGTTTTGGGCCTGAAAGGCTTCCACCAGGGCGTTGACGTCCGCAAGGATTTCCGAGGTGTAGAGGGTAATGCTTTGAGCCCAGGCCCCTCCGAGGAGGGCAAAGAGGGCGAGCAGGGGTATCCTCCGCATGCCTTCCAACCTAAGCCTTCCCTGTCAGGAAAAGGTCAGGGGGACGTACCCCCCTGCCCCACCTCGCCCTTTCCCTCAACGGCAGAAAGGCTTCAAGGCCTCGTCCACCCGCTTCTGGGCCTCCCTCGTGGTCTCCCGCACGTCCTTGCGGCCCAGGACCACCGCTTGCTCCGCCTCCGCAATGATGTCCTTGACCTGTTGAAGGTTGTAGACGGGGAGTTCAGCCCGGGCGTAGGCCAGCTGCTCGCGAGCCGTCTTGGGTTGGGGCCACTCTTGGAGGTACTTCTGCATGATGGGGAGGCTCCAACTGGAGCGGCGGGCGGCCACATACCCCGAGTCCAGGGCCCACCGCGCTTGGAGCTCGGGGCTTGTCATGAACTTGATGAAGCGGAGGGTGGCCTCCCGCTTCTTGGGGTCAGACCCTTTGAAGAGGTAGAAGTTAGCCCCGCCCGTGGGGACCCCATACCGCACCTGTTTGGGCAGGAAGGCCGTGCCGAAGGGGAAGCGGGCGTTGGCCCGGACAAAGCCCAAGGAGCCCGTGGAGTGGTAGATCATGGCAACTTTACCGGCGGTGAAGTCCCCCGGCGTGGTGCCCCAGGCCACCAACCCTTCGGGGCTCACCCCGTACCTACGGGCGAGGTCGGCCTTGAACTGCATTCCTTTTCGTACGGGCTCCGTGTCCACCAGGACCTTGCATCCCTTCCCCGCGGGGTCATAGAGCAGACCCCCCGCTTGGATGGTGAGGGCCTCCAGACGCCACGTGGAGCGGTTCTCCGTGGGGATGGCCACTCCGTAGCGCACGATGCGCCCCTGCGCGTCCCGTTTGGTAAGGCGCTTGGCATACTCTACCAGCTCGTCCCACGAGGCAGGGGGCCTTTCCGGATCCAAACCTGCCTCTTGGAAGGCCTCCTTGTTGTAGTAGAGGATGGGTGTGGAGCGTTGGAAGGGTAGGCTGTAGACCTTTCCGTCCAGGGTTGAGTTCATCATGAAGGCAGGGAAAAAGTCGTTTACCGCTCGCTTGAGCTCGGGGTCCTTGGCTATATAGGCATCAAAGGGCTCTATGGCATCCATGGCCAAAAGGGTATAGAGCTGCTGGGAAAGCAGGATGGCCGTATCCGGTGGGTTCCCCGCCCTTATGGCGGCCACCACCTTGGCCTGGTTTTCCTCGTAGTTCCCACCAAAAACCGTGTTCACCTTGATGTCCGGGTTCTTGGCTTCAAACTCTTGCACGTAGCCCTCAATGAAGCGGGCTAGGGGGCCCGCGACCCCCACCGGGTAGTAAAAGGTGATGGTGGTGCTCTGGGCCAAACCTATTCCCAAGAGAACCCACAAGCCAACGATCCTGCCTGTCCTCATCCCTACTTCACCTCCTTACCCCTTTAGGCCACTTCGGGCAAAGGCTTCCATGAAGCTCCGCTGGAAGAGCAGGAAGACCACAACCATGGGTAGGGCCACCAGCAGGGCCCCGGCGGCGATGAGGCCCCACTCCATCCCGCTCTCGGCAGAGCGGGCAAAGCTGGCAAAACCCAGGGAGAGCACGCGCTTTTCGGGGCTTTGGATGATCACCAGGGGCCAAAGAAACTCGTTCCAATGATAGACTAGGCTGACCAGGGCGAAAGCGGCGAGCTGAGGACGGACTAAGGGCAAGAGTACCCGCCATAGGACCTGCCATGGCGTGGCTCCGTCCACGTAGGCGGCTTCCACGAGTTCCTTAGGTACCTGCAGGAAACCTTGGCGCAAGAGAAAGGCCCCCGTGGCCGAGGCGACGTAGGGTAGGGCTAGGGCGGTCAGGGTGTCGGCTAGGCCCATCCTCTCTACGAGGATGTAGTTGGGCAGGATAAGGGCGGAGGCTGGGAGGAAAAGCTGGAAGAGGATCAGGTAGAAGAGGGCGTCTTTCCCCTGCCCCTTCAGGTGGGCAAGGGCAAAGCCAGCCATGGTCACTGTGAAAACCTGCACCAGGAGAAGGCCCAGGGTGAAGATCAGAGTGTTGAGGTAGAGGCGGGGAAAGTCGGCGGAGCTCCAGGCGAGGGCGAAGTTTTCCAAGGTGAACCTGCCGATCTCACCCCGATGGAGATCCGCCGTAGGGGTAATGGCGGCCACGAGGCTGTACCCCACGATGAAGGCGTAGGGCAGGGCGAAAAGGAGGGCGGGCAGTTGGCGCGCACCCCTCCACGAGACCCGTCCTATGCGACGAAGCAGGGGCTTGGGGCGTTCGGAGCTAAGCGTCATAGTACACTCCCCTTTCCAAGCGGGGCAGGGCGGTGAGGGCAAGGAGGGTGAGAGCGGTAAACAGGACGAGGCTCAAGGCTGCCGCTTGGGAAAAGTCAAAGTACTCAAAGCCCAGGATGTAGATCCGGTAGAGGAGGTGGTCCGTGGCGCCCAGGGGACCTCCTTTGGTGAGCACGAAGATGTGGTCCACGTTCCGCAAAGCCCCCAGCACGGCCATTACCCCCACGAAGAAGGTGGTGGGGGAAAGGAGGGGCAGGGAGACCCGCAGGAAAGTGACGATCCGGCCAGCGCCGTCTACCCGCGCAGCTTCGATGAGTTCCTTGGGAATGGATTGGAGCCCAGCCAAGTAGTAGAGCATGTAAAAACCCGCATCCTTCAGGACACCCACGAGGACCACGCTCAGGAAGGCGCTAAGGGGTTCCCCTAGGGGGTTTGGGAACCCCGCCGCCTGGAGGACGTTGCGGAGTGGGCCCAGGGGATTGAGCAGGTAGAGGAAGACGGCGGCAAAGCCCACTGTGGGTAGGATGACGGGGTGAAAGATGAGTAGGCGGGCGAGTAACCTCAACCGGCCGTGGCCTTCTACCGCTACCGCCGCAAGAAGGCCCAAGGCCACGGACAGGGGGGCTGTGAGGAGCGTGTAAAGGGCAGTAACCCGGAGAGCGTTTAGGTTCTCCGGGGAGAGTAGCTGGGGAAGGGCGGGGATCCCTTCCTTGGCCGCCACTGCCAAGGGGAGGTAGGTGAAGACCACCAGAAAGGCTAGGGTGGGAAGGAGTAGGAGGAAGACCCATGGACCCTTCATTCTGCGGGGTAGTTTAGGCCCATCGTGTCAAGGAAAGGTCAGCTTAGCCTGGGCTCGCCCAAGGAATCCCCCTCCGTCCTCGCGGGGGTGGCCAAGGGCCGGAAGCAGGCCTTGGAAGAGCCATCTTTGGGCTAGGCATGACGTTCTCCTGAAAAAACCGGCTTACCCTGAATCCCGGAGGTGGTATGCGGTGAAACGCCGTGAACTGTTGAAAGGCGGCCTCGTTGCCGGCGCCCTTGCCTTCCTGCCCAAGGGGGTAGCCCAAGGCGCCCCTCAGAACACCCCCTCCCTAGGGCGGCGGTACCGGAACCTCATCGTCTTCGTCTACGACGGGTTTTCCTGGGAGGACTACGCCGTGGCCCAGGCCTACGCCAGGCGGCGCCAGGGGCGGGTTCTCGCCTTGGAGAGGCTTCTTGCCCGCTACCCTAGCGGCCAGGTGAACACCTACAGCCTCACGAGCTACGTCACCGAGTCCAGCGCCGCGGCCAACGCCATGTCCTGCGGCGTGAAGACTGTGAACGGGGGCCTCGCCATCCACGCCGATGGTACCCCCCTGAAGCCCTTCTTCGCCGCCGCCAAGGAGGTGGGAAAGGCGGTGGGCCTCCTCACCACCACCATCACCCACGCCACGCCCGCGGGGTTTGTGATCTCCAATCCCGACCGCAACGCGGAGGAGCGGATCGCTGAGCAGTACCTGGAGTTCGGGGCTGAGGTTTACCTGGGCGGGGGGGACCGGTTCTTCAACCCGGAAAGGCGCCAGGACAAGAAGGACCTCTACGCCGCCTTTGCCCAGGCGGGCTACGGGGTGGTGCGTACCCCCGAGGAGCTTGCCCGCAGCAACGCCAGCAAGCTCCTTGGGGTCTTTTCCGACAGCCACGTCCCCTACGAGGTGGACCGCCGCTTCCAGGGGGTGAGGGTGCCGAGCCTCAAGGAGATGGTGCAGGCTGCTTTGCCCCGGCTAGCCTCCTACCGCAACGGCTTCGTGCTCCAGGTGGAGGCGGGCCGGATTGACCACGCCAACCACCTCAACGACCCCGCCGCCACCCTTTGGGACGTCCTGGCCGCCGACGAGACCCTAGAACTCCTCACCGCCTTCGTGGACCGCAACCCCGACACCCTTCTCCTCCTGGCGTCCGACCACGCCACCGGGGTCGGGGGACTTTATGGGGCGGGCCGGAGCTACCTGGAGAGCTCCGCCGGGATTGACCTCCTCGAGGCCCAGAAGGCGAGCTTTGAGCACATGCGCCGCCTTTTGGGGAATAGCCCCGACGCCGCCCAGGTGAAGGAGGCCTACCGGACCATGAAGGGCGTGGTCCTCACCGATGAGGAGGCGGAGCGGGTGGTGCGGGCCATCCGGGAGCGGATCTACTGGCCCGAGGGCGTGCGCCAAGGGGTACAGCCGGACAACACCATGGCCTGGGCCATGGTGCAACGGAACGCCAGCAAGCCCGACCGGCCCAACATCGGCTACAGCTCGGGCCAGCACACGGCGAGCCCCGTGGTTCTTACCCTTTACGGCCAGGGCCTCCGCCTGGTGAGCCTGGGCCTTGTGGACAACACCCACGTCTTCCGCCTCATGGGGGAGGCCTTGGGGATCCGCTACCAGAACCCCGTGATGAGCGAAGAAGAAGCCTTGGAAATCCTCAAGACGCGTCCCCAGGCCGTGCGCCACCCGGAGGACGTCTGGGCCTAGGACCTTGGCTCCTCCTTCCGCCCGCCCCGGGAAGGGGCGGGTTTTGCTTGGGCTTGACTTTTTGAGATTGCACTTTCAATATCTTTTACGGGAGGAGAACCATGGGCGTGCGAGGGTTTTGGGGAACGGTTGGGTTCTTGCTGGCCTTGGCCATGGCCCACGGCGCGGTGCCCGAGAGGGAGGAGGCCTTCCCCCTCGAGGCCCGCCTCTTCGCCCTGGACAACCGCCCGGGGTACAGCCGGCTCGTGGCCGTGGACCTGCCCCAGGGCCAGGTGGTGGCGGAACTGAGCCTTCCCCCAAGGGGGATGAGCCTGGTGGCCACCCCATCGGGCCGCTACCTCCTGGTGTCCCGGGGGAGGGATGTGGATCGGCAGTGGCTCACCGTGGTCTGGACGGGCAAGGAGGAGGGGCGTTGGAGCCGGCCCGTGATCGCCAAAAGCCTTCTCCTAGGGCGGGAGTGGAACATCGGCCACGGCGCGGAGGCCTACACCCTGGGGGGTAGGCTCCTGGCCTTTGCCGAGCGGGATGCCTTGGCCTTCCGTTTTGATGAGGAGGCCTTGGACCCGAAGGCGGCCTTCCAGCCGGAGACCCTGAGGCTCCCCAACTCCGACCACTACCACGTGGTGGAGGCCCCGGAGGGTACCTACCTGACCCTCTTGGCCCGGGGGCAGGTGGTCCTCCTGGACCGGGACCTTCGGAACGAAAGGGGCCGCTTCTCCTGCCCTGTGCAACACGGGGAGGCATTCCATGGGGAGACGGGCCGGAGCTTTTTCGCCTGCGCGAGGGACGTCCTGGTGCTGGAGGGAGGCAAGGAGCTTACCCGCCTGGCCTACCCTGCGGGGGAGCGGATAGGGGCCTTCCTGGAGGGGGATGGGGTCTTTTTCGGGTATTCCGACCGGGTGGCCCACCTGCAGCGCCTAGACCCCGTGGTCCCTAGCCTTACCCCCATTCCCCTGGGCGGGGTCTTTGTCCGGGGAAAGGCCGACGGCAAGCGGCTTTACGTCCTCCTCACGGACGGGCGGCTCCAGGTGCGGGAAGCCCGTGACGGGAAACTCCTTAGGGAGATCCGGGTTTCCAGACCTTTCCCGGAGATGGACGAGGATACCGGGGGCGCCATCTACCCAGACCTCGCTCCCTGGCCCGAACGGGGCCTCCTCTACGTGAGCCTGCCCCACATGGGCCTCCTCGCCGAGGTGGACGTGGAGAGGGGCCGGGTGGTGCGCTACCTGCGCACGGGGGGTAACCCCACCCGGCCGTCCTGGTGCGGCCATGAACCCCATGCCCGTCTTCATGTACCTCCTGGGGGTGGATGCGGCCCATGGCCTCCTGGAGGCCCTGGGCTACCGGAAAGCCCCTCACCCCCAGGGGGTGGGCTCCAGCCTCTACCTGGGGGAGGAGGCGGTGCTCCACTCCACGGGGCTTTGGTACCGGGGGGTCCTCTACCTCAGGCCCAAGGAGCGGTTCTACCGGGTGCCCATCCCCCCCTATGCCCCGGAGGTGGCCCCCCAGGCCGAGCCCCTGCCCTTTGGGGAGGGCCTAACCCACTACCTCCCCTTCCTCCAGGACCACGAGGCGAGGGTGCGGGCCCTCCGGGGGGAGGGGCGGGAGCGCCTCCTGCGCCACCTTCCTCCCCTTGCCCGCCGCCATCTAAAGGACTGGAAGGCCCTTTGGGCCGCGGTTGAAGGGGCCTCCGGGAAGGAGGGCACCCCGTGAAAAGGCTCCTTGCCCTTAGCCTTTTTGCCGCCGCCGCCCTGGCCCAGCTCCAGGTGGCAGCCACCACCAGCGTCCTGGCAGACCTGGTCCGCCAGGTTGGGGGGAAGAGGGTCTGGGTGGAAAGCGTGGTGCCTCCCGGGGCTGACCCCCACGCCTTTGACCTCCGGCCTTCCACCGCTCGGCAGCTCGCCGGGGTGCGGGTCCTTTTCGCCAATGGCCTAGGCCTGGAGCCTTACCTGCCACGGCTCAGGTCCCTCCTGCCCCCGGGGGCCAGGGTGGTGGAGCTCGCCCCAGGGATGCCCGATCCCATCTGCGGCCTCCTGGGACTCCGGGAAAAGGGGGTCCACCTCCACGGGGACTGCGACCCTCACCTGTGGCTGGACCCCGCTTACGCCTTGCGCTACGCCGGGCGAATCGCCAGCGAGCTTGCCCGTCTGGACCCTGAGGGGAAAGGGGTGTACCAGAGGAACCTCGAGGCCTTCCGACAAGCGGTGGAGCGGGAGGACGAGGCCCTCACCGCCTGCCTGAAGGGTAGGCGCCTGAGGCTCGTGGTAAGCCACCTCTCCCTCTCCTACCTGGCCCGGCGTTACGGCCTGGAGGTGGTGGGGGCCCTGCGGGACGCCCACGGGCAGGAGGGGAGCGTCCGCGAGCGCCTCGTTCTCCTGAAGGAGGCGGAGGGGAAAGGGGTGGACCTGGTGGTGGCGGAGCCCCAGCTGGACCCCGCTCCCATGCGCCGGCTGGCAGAGGAGCTCCGGGCCCGGTTGGTGGTCCTGTACACCGATGCCCTGGACCGGAGGGTCCCCACCTATCTGGACCTTCTCCGGTGGAACCGGAGGGCTTTGTGCCATGAACGTCCTTAAAGGCCCTTGGGGCCTTAGGGAAGGGAGGGTACGCATGCGAGGAAAGGTTAGTTGGTTGGTGTTGGCTTTGGGTCTCGCCCTGGCCCATGGGGAGCATGGGCACGCCGAGGAGCACGGCGAAGGCCTATTCCGCAGATTGGCGGTGGCGGACGCCAAGGAGGCCGTGGTGCGCATCCTGGACGAGGAAGGGAGGGAGCTCGGCCGCTTCACCGTGCCGTCGCCCGCCCGCCTCTACCCCCTGCCGGGCGGGCAGTATGCCCTTGCCGTGCACCGGGAGGCGGGAGCGGTGAGCTTCCTCTTCGGGGGTTTCCGCCTCGAGGACCACGGCGACCACCAGGACGTGAAGGAGGAGAACCCCTACGTGGCCGCCACCCTGCGTACCGGGCCCAAGCCCACCCACAACTTCGCCCACGGGGATTTCCTGGCGGTTTTCCACGATGGGGACGGCACCGTGGCCCTCTTTGACCTGAGGCGGCTGGGCCTGGACTTCACCCCCAGGCTCACGGCCACGGGAGGGACGGACCACGGGGCCCCTGTGGTGTGGGGGAATGCGCTCCTGGTGGGTTTGATGGAGGCGGGGCGGGTGGAGGTCTACACCTTGGAGGGCCGCCGGGCCCTAATCCTCCCCGAGGCTTGCCCCCGGCTCCACGGCGCGGCGGTCCTCGAGGACGTGGCCGCCTTCGGTTGCGCCGATGGGGTGCTCCTAGTGGAGCGCAGGGGCCAGGGGTTTGTAGGGCGGAAGGTGGCGAACCCTCCGGGAAGCCCCCAAGGGGTCCGGGTGGGCACCCTGGCCGCGCACCCTAAGGCGGGGGTCTTTGTGGGGAACTTTGGCCAGGGCCTCGCCTTTTTGAAGCCCGGTGAGGGGGGGATGGAGACCCCCTCCTTGCCCGCCCGTCCCCTGCGCTTTGCCTTTGACCTGGAAGGGAGGTCCCTCTACGTCCTCACCGCTGACGGGCGCTTCCACAAAGTGGACCCGGTGGGGCGCCAGGTGGTGGGGACGCTGGAGGCCATCCCTCCCACGGACACCGCTCCGGGCCTCGCCCTAGGCCACGGGGTGGCCTACCTGGCGGACCCCGGCCGGGGCGAGGTGGTCCGGGTGGACCTGGAGGAGTGGGAGGTAGCGGCCCGCCTGAAGGTGGGGGGTGCTCCCCTCTTCCTGGCCCTCTTTGAGGTGGAGGGGATGAAGCACTAGCTAGGGTTTCCCTTCCGGCCCCGGCCTCGAGGCCGGGGCCTTTTGCGCTCCTTGACAAGAAACTGAGAATGTATTATCATTACGCTACTATGCGCGTGGCCTACGTTTTGGCAAGCCCTCGGGCGGCGAGCCACAAGCTTGGGGGGATGATCCTGCCCCAACTGGAGGCGGGGGTGCACGGGGTGGAGGTGGTGGGCCTTTTCTTCTTTGACGACAACACCTTGGTCCTGCAACGGGGGAACCCCATCGGGGAGCGCCTGGCGAGGGTAGCCAAGGAGAAGGGGATTCTTCTGATGATGTGCGACCTTTGCGCCCTGGAAAGGGGGCTTGCGGAGGGGGAGCCCCGATGGTGCACGCCGAGGGGTGAGGGGCGGATGGAGCCTGGGGGGTGCCGGGTGGCGGCCCACGTGGTGGAAGGGGTGGAGGTGGGGTGTTTTCCGGACCTCTACCGGGCCCTGGCTGGGCGGGTGGACCAGGTGATCACCCTTTAGGGGGTGGGGATGGCGAGGCCTGTTCCCGTCACCGTGCTCGTGGGTTTCCTGGGGGCTGGCAAAACCACCGTCATCAACCACCTGCTCCGCTATGGTCTCCAGGGCAAACGGGTGGCGGTGGTGGTAAACGATTTCGGCGAGGTCAACGTGGACGCCCGGCTGGTGGTGCGCACCACAGAGCGCCTGGTGGAGCTCTCCAACGGGTGCATCTGTTGCACCCTGCGGGAGGACCTCCTGGTGGAGCTGGAGCGCTTGGCGGAGGAAGAACCGGACTACATCCTCGTGGAGTCCACCGGTATTGGGGAGCCCCTTCCCATCGCCCAGACGTTTTACATGGGGAGCTTGCCGGACAAAGTGCGCCTGGACGCCATTGTCACCGTGGTGGACGCCTCCCGCTTCTTCTCGCTTTGGGAGGAGGTGGGCGTGGTGGAGGATGCGGAGGGGAACCCCCAGGAGGAGCCCCTGGCCCCCCTCTTGGCGGATCAGGTGGAGTTTAGCAACATCCTCGTCCTGAACAAGGTGGACCTGGTTTCCCCTGAGGAGCTATCCCGCCTCGAGGACTTCCTCAAGGCCCTTAACCCCAAAGCCCGGATCTACCGGGCGGTGCGGGGCCAGCTAGACCCCTCCCTCCTCCTCGGCACCGGGCTCTACCGCTACGAGGAGGGCCCGGAACACCCCGATTGGGAGAGGGAGTGGAACGCCCCCACCAAGGAAACCGAGGAGTACGGGTTCCAGAGTTTCGTCTACCGCCAGGAGCGTCCCTTCCGCTTTGCCGCCTTTTGGGCTTTCCTAGAGTCTTGGCCTCCCTATGTACTTCGGGCCAAGGGCTTCGTTCGCTTTGCCGACCACCCCCCTGCCTTCCTGTCCCACGCCGGCACCAGCCTGGTCCTAGAGGCCCTGGCCGCACCCCAAGGGGAGGAGGGCCTTTACCTCGCCCTTCCCGAGGGCGAGGACCCCACGGAGATCGTGTTCATCGGCCAGGGGATTGATACGGTCTTCCCTGTCAAGCCACCCGGTCTACCTGACCGGCGTAGTAGGCCCTAAGCCGTCCCATCATCCGCCGAAGGAGCTTGTGGGCCGCTGCCAAAAGGGCCTGCTTTTTCCGCTTGCCTCGGGAAAGCAGCCGGTGGTACAAAGCCCGCATCTCCGGGTCGTGCCGCACCGCTACCAAAGCCCCCATGTAAAGCCGCTTCCGCAAAAGGGGAGGCCCCTTCTTGGAAAGCCGGCTCCGCTCCACGCTCTTTCCCGAAACCTCCCGTTCCGGGATGAGGCCGGCGTAGGAAGCCGCGGCCTTGGCCCGGCCCCAGAGGTGGGAGGGCAGGAAGGCCAACACCGCCGCCGCCACCTGGGGGCCCACCCCGGGAAGGGTCATGAGGACCCGGGACTCAGGGAGGGCCTCCAGGAGGGCTTGGATTCTCTGGTCCACCTCCTCAAGGAGCTCCCGCACCAGGGCTAGCTCCCTGCCGAGGAGAGGCAAAACCCCCTCGCTCCCTGCCCACGCCGCCGCTTCCAGCTGGTTCAGGATGGCCCGTTCTCGCCGGGCCAGGTCTTCCTGGTACCCCACCAGGGCCTTGAGCTCCTGGAGTGCCTGGGGGGGAGGGGTGTAGGCCCGGAGTTCCTCCCGGTACACCAGGGCGTAGCGGGCCAGGAGGGAGGCGTCTTGGCGGTCGGTCTTGTTCCGCTCCCCCATCGCCCTGCGGAAGGCGGCCAGGTGGTAGGGGTTGACCAGGGCGACCCGGGCGGGGGCGTAGAGTGAGGGAGGTGGCCACCCGACCCCGTGTGCCGTGCATGTGGATGCGGTCGTGGAGGACCGGGATACGGTGCGGCGGGGAGGCCGGGGCGGGTGGCTACCCATCAATCCCGCGGGCGTGGTGGCCCGGCAAGCCAAGCGGTAGAGCCTCCCTCAAAGGGCAAGATACAAGAAGCCAAGGCCTCCTTAAGCGCCTCGTATCAGCTCAGTGAAGCTCAATCTTTACCTCCACCTAGGGAGGGAGAGTCATCGGGTTTTGGTTTTCAATCCAGGACCCTCGACACGTGACCGAGAGCCTTGGCCTTTTTAGCTGCGAACTCCAGGAACACGTAGCTCACCCGCAGGGGACCCAAGGCTGGCCTGAGCACGAGACCTGTGGGAGGAAGCTTCCGCTTCAGAGCCTCCACCAAGAAGTCGGGCTCATACCCCTGGTATCCCCCGTCGGCGCCCACCATGCCCACATCGGAAACATAAGCCGTCCCCTTAGGTAGAATGCGGCCATCTTGGGTGGCCACATGGGTGTGGGTGCCGAGGAGGGCGGAAATCCGCCCATCGAAGAGGAAGGCGTGCCCTAGCTTCTCAAACACGGACTCCGAATGGAAATCCACGAGAACGGGTACTCCATCCCATTTTTCCAAGAGAACTTCCAGAGTTTCTAAAGGATCCCCTGCTAGGGGCATGGCGCTCCGGCCCACCAAGTTCACCACCAAAAGCACCTTCTCCCCTTTGCGTAGGAGGAGACTTCCCTTACCAGGGGCGTAGCGGCTAAAGTTGAGGGGCCTTAGGACCCGGGGGTGCCCTAGGACCGCTTCAGCCTCTGGCGGGTCAAAGGAGTGGTTACCTCCGGTGAGGACATCCACCCCCAGGCGCACTAGGCGCTCCACGCTTTCGGACCGCATTCCGGCCCTACCCAGTTCGGGAACCGTAATGTCCAGGTTCTCGCCGTTGACGATTACGAAGTCAGGCTCCAATTCCCGTCTTAGTCGGGGTAGCTCCCGTTCCAAGGCTCTAATTCCTGGTTCCCCCACCACATCCCCAAAAAAGAGTACCCTCATCCACGTACGCCTCCCTCCATCAGGGTTTCTAGGATCCTCCGGTGGAAAAAAAGGAAGAGCGCTAAGGTGGGCAGCGTGGCCAGCACAGAGGCCGCCATGAGGGGTCCCCAAGCGTCGGAGCCTTCCCCCCCAGCAAAGCGCTGCACAGCTACGGTGAGTACGTACATGTCAGGCCGGTTGGCTACGAGCATAGGCCAGACAAATTGGTTCCATGCCCCAATGAAGAGGGTGAGGAAAAGAGCTAGGAGAGTGGGGTAGTTGGCAGGGAGGAGAATTCGAAAGAGGAGGTCCCTGGTCCCGGCTCCATCCACGACGGCTGCCTCGAGGATCTCTTTAGGAAAGCCCAGGAAGTGCTGCCGCAACAGAAAGGTAGCGTACCCTACAGTGAGCATAGGCAGAATGAGGCCGGGGAGGGTGTTGAGAAGGCCCAGACGGGCCACCAATAGGTAATTTGGCAAGTAGGTGACTACGAAGGGTACCAGCATGCTAAGCACGAAGAAACCAAACAGAAATCCCCCTAGGGGTAGCCGTCGGAAAGCGAAGGCATAACCCGCCAGAGCCCCTATGAGGACCTGGCCTAGGGCGGAGCCCAAGGCGAAAACCAAGGTGTTTAGGGTATAACGGGCCCAAGGGAGTTTCTCAAGGACCACCTGGTAGTTTTCCAGGGTCAGGGGGTGAGCAAAGGGGTAAGGATTGGAGAAAAGGGCGTCCGGCGGCGTTAGACTCAGACTCACTTGGTAGGCAAAAGGAAGGAGATTAAGCCCTGCCGCCAGCAGAAGGAGGCTGTGAGGGAGGAACTGCCTAAGGAGACGCATACCTACGCCCCAATAGGTAAAGCTGCCCCAGGATTATGGTCCCAAACCCCAAGGTTAAGAGGACAGCCTGAGCCGCGGCCACTCCGGCCCGGAAGAAGCGGAACGCCTCCTGGTAGACGGCGTACATGAGGTGGGACGTGTGGCCGAAGGGCCCTCCCTGGGTCATGACCTCCACGGGGACAAAGGCATAGTCTAAAGCGTTTGCCAAGGTGCTTAAAAGGAGAAAAAGGAGGGTGGGGAAAAGGAGCGGAAAGAGGACGAGCCACAAGAAGGGCCAGCCGTGCGCCCCATCCACTCGGGCAGCTTCCAGGACGTCCCGGGGTATGGCCTTAAGCCCTGCCAGGGCGATGAGGTAGTGAAAGCCCATGAACTTCCAATTGGCCACCAAGGCGGTGGCAAGAAGAGCATAACGGGGGTCCGTCAGAAAGTTCGGGGCGGGGAGGCCCAGGGTGGCTAGAAGCTTGGCCAAGGGCCCGGCGGCGGGCAGGTAGAGGTACAACCACACCAGGGCAGCTACGGACACCGCGGCCACCGTGGGGGCGAAGAGGAGCGCTTGGTAGAGCTCGGCCCAGCGCCCCCTGACCTGGAGGGTGAGGAGGGCGAGGACCAGGGGGAGGAGAAAGTTACCCAGAAGGGCCAGGCCCATGTAGAGGAGGCTTTGGCGGAGCACTTGGCCGAACAGAGGGTCCTGGAGGAGGAAGTGGTAGTTGGCTAGCCCTACGAAAACAGCTTCTGACCGGACCAGGTTCCAGTCGTGGAGGCTCAGCCAGAGATTGTAGAGGAGGGGCCAGTAAACGAAGACTAGGATGGGCAGAAGACCTGGGACCAGGAGGAGGAGGGCCTCAATGTCAATCCGCCCCCCTTGGCCCCGGTGGAGCAACCCCCATACCTGAACTACTCGCTGCACCGCTCCCTCCCAATGAGGCGGTTGATCTCTACAGATGCCTCTTTGAGGGCCGCCTCAGGGGTAGCCTGGCCTGCCAAGGCCTTCTGTACTGCTCGGAAAAGGGCTTGGCTAGCGGCGAGGCCATTGGGACCAGGGAAGCTAGTCCAAGGCACGGTAAAGGGGAGTTGCTCGATAGCCACCCTTTGGATGGGGTTCTTCTCCACGAACTCCTTCAGGTACCGAGGGTCACGGCTGAGCTCGGGGAGGAGGGGGACGTATCCCGTCCCCTTGGTCCAGATGGTGAACCCGTCAGGGCTAGTGAGAAACTGGATAAACTTCCAGGCGGCTTCCTGTCGTTTGGGATCTTTGCTGAAGACCATGAGCGCGTTCCCCCCAGCGGGCAGGGCCGGGGGCTTGCCCCCAAAGGTGGGGAAGCGGGTAGCCCGAAGCTCAAACCGACCGCGGGTTTGTTCTTGGAGTCCAGCCCGGCGTGCAATGGTGGTCATAAAACTGGCAACCTCCCCTGCCAGAAAGGCCTGTTCCCCCTGTTGGAGGATGACCCCTAGGGCGAGCCCTTCACGGACCAAACCTGCCCACATCCCTAGAGCTTCGGCAGCCTCCTTAGTGTCTACGCCTGCACGTAAGAACCCGTCTTCACAGCGTAGGAGGGTTCCCCCATTGGAGCGGATAAGGGCCTCCACTGCCCAGTTGTCATCCAGGAGGATCAGGTATACGCCATACTTGCCTGTGCGCTCCTTGATTTGCCGGGCGGCCCGCCTCCAGCCTTCCCAGGTGGCAGGGGGACGATCAGGGTCCAGACCAGCGCGGCGGAAGAGATCGGCGTTGTAGTAGGTAACAATGTTGGAGAGGGAGTAAGGCATCCCCACCAGGACCCCGTCCACCTGGCCCAGGGCCAGAATGTTGGGGGCGAAGCGGCGGAGATGTCGTTCGCCGCCAAAGCGCTTAGCCAGCTGTTCTATGGGCACGTAGGGGAGATTCTTAGCGGCATAACGCGTGTAGAGGTAACCCATCTGCACCACGTCAGGAGGGGTGCCTGCTGCCAAGGCCGCCTGTAGGTTTTGTAGAAGGCCAGTATAGGCGTTGGGCTGGTAGCGCTCCTCCACCTTGATCCCAGGGTTTTGCCGTTCAAACTCCCGGATAAGCTCCTTTACAGCTGGGAGGCCGAAAGCGTCGGTATTGATGTGCCAGTACTGAAGGGTGATGGGGGCTTGGGCCAAGGCCAGGCCCGCCGCTACCCAAAACCCTAGGAAGGCCTTCATCTTTCACCTCCTGTTCCCAGAGTAAAGGAGGTCTGTCAGAGGACCATCAGGCGGGTGCGGCCTGGGCTGGACCAAGGCTAGCCGGTATGGCCCGGGCACACCCTGCGCACGCCCAGGGAAGCTAGGAGTTCGGGTACTCCGTCTGGATAAGCTTTGTCGATTAGCGATGGGTAGCTTGGGATACCTTCATTTCTAGGTCCCCTGCTTGGTTTCGAAGAGATGGACCTCCCAGGGTCCTTGCTGGAAGCAGCTAGGGTCCTAGCACCCCACGACTTAGCTCGAAGTCTACCCAGCGGATTTTGAAGATGGCGGGGCTATCGGAGGAGCTTTCCCGGACGGGTGGCGGGAAGGGCAAAGAGTAGGGGAGAGGGGGGCTTCGGCCCCACTTTTGGGAAGAACATGAGAGGAAAAGGCGCCTACTGTTTGGAAAGGGATGAGACGGGGAGGTGGGCGGGGTTCGCCCTGGACCTGCCTGTGGCGGTGTGGGGGAAGGCTTCCCCTGAGGAGGTGGAGCGGAGCCTGGCGAGGGGTTTGGCCCTAGCCATTCTGGAGCGCAGGGAGGCGGGAAGGGCTCTCCCTTTGCCTGGACGCGCCCTAACCCCTGAAGAGGAGGCGGAGCGGGAGATGGGGACTAACTGCTGGCCTACGTGACCCCCGCCCTGGTGAACCCCGTGAGCCCTGAGCTGAGGCGGGCCTTGAAGACCTCGGGCCTCACCGCCCGGGAGGTGGCCTGGTGCATGGGGGCAACGCCTTCTGCGGTGTCCCACCTGCTGGAGCCCTTTTCTTTCGGTCCCAACCTGGATACCCCCCGCCGCTTCTTCGTGGCCGTGGGGGATAGGTGGAGGTGCGGGTATGGGTGTAGGGGAAGCCCTTTTGCGCAACGGGGCGGACCCCCAGACCGCGACTGGCCTCATGGTTCCCGGGGATGGCTCGTTCCACCTGGGCGATGGGGGTTCCCAGCGGTCCATCCCCACGCGTGTGGGGACTACAAATGGTAATAGGTTTTTCGGGGCAACGTTGGCGGTCCATCCCCACGCGTGTGGGGACTACGGGGGAAGCGCCTAGCGCCTTCACCCCGTCCTCGGTCCATCCCCACGCGTGTGGGGACTACA